>Ga0209478_1000833_pt1 | contig 30837 bp, 30 predicted proteins | sample DewCreD2012metaG_5_FD_184109 | JGI IMG/M metagenome (GOLD analysis project Ga0209478, IMG submission 184109) | Hot spring sediment bacterial and archeal communities from British Columbia, Canada, to study Microbial Dark Matter (Phase II) - Dewar... ...
AGAACTTAAAGCGCCGCTTGAACTCGAACTTCTCTACTGCCCGGATCAGGCCCTGGTTGCCTTCCTGGATGAGATCCAGGAAGCTAAGGCCGCGCCCGGTGTACTTTTTGGCGATGCTAACCACCAGCCGCAGGTTGGCCTCAATTAGGTGCTGGCGGCAAATCTCACCGTCGCGCGCGATGTGCAAGTAGCGCTTGACCTCGCGGGGCAGCGCCCGCAGACGGGCGTCCACCGCCGCGATGGTCTCGGGGTCGATGCGCAGATCGGTGCCGGGAATGCTGGCCACGCGGCTGCTGCCCTGTACTTGGCTGCGCAGGACATGGCGGATGAGCTCGGCGTCTAAACCGGTCTCCTCGGCCAGGCGTTGGGCGGCTGCGACGCCCTCCTCGACCCGGCGGGCCAGATCGATCTCTTCTTCCAGGGTCAGCAGGGGCACCTGTCCGATCTCGTGCAGGTATTGCCGTACCGGGTCGGAGGTGGAGATGCGGGGGAGGGGCAGGTCTTCCTCGATTTCCTCCTCGGCCTCATCGATGGGCAGGGTGCCCAGCTCGAAGTCCGGCTCCAGCATCTCGATGTCCTCGAGGTCGGCTTCCAGCAACTCCTCGGTGAGATCCTCGTCGGAAAGCGCGGCCGCAGCCAACCCGGCCCCTTTGCGGGGGGGTGGGGTTAGCCCGTCCAGGTCGGGCTCGGCCTCCAGGTCTTCTACCTCTTCGAGATCGGGGGGCTCGAGCTCATCAACCCCAACGGCCAGCTCCTCATCCAACAGATCCTCCTCTGGCTCCACGACGGCTGTACCCTTGGACGGGGCCTTGGCGCTTTTCGGGCTGCCGGACTTGGGTTTGGAAGCGGCCGTTTTTTTGCCCCCGGACTTCGGGGCTGGTTCGACGAGACTGGCCTTTTTGCTCTTGCGAACGGCTTTGCTGGTCTCGGGTTGTTCGGTGGCTTCGGTTGGTTTGCGACTGGGTTTTTTGGACATAGCGCGGTTGGTGGTTGCGGCAAGGGTTTTGCTCAAAGGGCTGCTGGTGGGGCCGGCTTGCTTGGAGGTGGGCTTGCTTGGAGCTGCGGCCTGCTCCGGGCTTGGGCTGCCTGAGCCTTTGCTAGTGAATGACTTGGAGGCTCGAGGCTGCTGGGCGGCTGTTTTCTTAGAGCCGCCCTTTGCCTGGGATGGGCGGGGGGCACCATTGGCCGGGGTTTTTCCTTTGCTGCTTGTGGCATTTTTGCTCTTGCTCAAGCTCTTCACCTCCCGTTAAGGCCCGGTTACTTATAGGCCACCAACACCTTGTGAGTGTCTACTGCCAGGGTGCGCACGGTGGCAAAACGCGCCTCCAGCAGGGGCTCATAAGGAAGAAAGCGGTTGGCCACAAGATAAAATTTCCCGCCCCTCTCTAGGCGGGCGTAGGCGGCTTCAATAAATGCGATGGCGGTTTCTAACACGACGAGCCCCCCCACGTGAAACGGGGGGTTCGTGATAATGGTAGTAAAGGTCTGGTCTTCTGTCAAGGCCTCGTCCACATCGGAGTGTAGCACGGTGGCCGCCTCGCCCAGGTTCTTCTGGGCGCACAGCACGCTGACCCAGTCGTCTTCCAGCAGGGTGAGGCCCTGGGCCCGGCCCAGCAGTGGACGGCTCAGTGCGCCATAACCCCCGCCGATGTCCAGCACGTGGCCCAGGTCTTGGGGAAGCTCGCGCAGGAGCATGGCGCTACCGGGATCCAAGTGGCCGCCTGAGAAAACGCCGGGCAGATAAGAAAAGGATAGGGTCTTGCCCATGAACGCCCAGTCGAAAGACTGCCAGACCTCGGGCAGGCTGGGTGCGGGCTTTTCTTTTTCCAGCACGGCGACGCGCCAGGCTCCTTCGCGCCGCACCAGCAGGCCGTAGCCCACCCAGGCCTGGGCGAGCTTGAAGTAGTGCGCGAAGCCTTTATCTTTGCTGCCGGCAATCCACAGCCGGCCCCCAGTGCGCAGGGCTCGAGCCGCTCCCAACAGGGCTAGCTCCACGAAGCGGGTACCCCGGTGGGCCGGCAGCACCAGGGCTACGAGATCGGCTGAGTCGGGTTCGGTGGCCCAGGGCAGGCCCCGGGTTACCCGAACCGACGAACCAAAACTGGCTTCCAGGCAGCGCAGGGAGGTCCTCGAGGTCTCGATGGCCTGCACGCGCAGGCCCTGCTGGCGCAGGGCGTGGGTCACCAACCCAATGCCGGGGTTGAGGTCGAGGGCGGACTGACCGTGGGGCTCAAGCACCTCGGCCAGGAGCGTATAGGCGGGATCCTGGCTTCCACGCGCGCCCGGTTTGGTGTAGAGGAAGCCTCCTGGAACGGGGGTTTTAAGCAGGGTGTGGTAGGCCTCGAGGTTCATAGGTAAAGCGGCTCAACCCGCCCGGGTCGGGCCTTTAGCGCGGCCAGGCCCAGGGCAGCGAGGGCCTGGCCCGAAGGGGGCTCGTCGATCGTCATCAGACCGGTGGGCGCCAGCTCGCCGAACCGGGCCCGGTGGGGGGGCTGTACGACCTGAACCTGCGCCCCCTCAACAACATAACAAGCGGCATAGCAAAGCGCGTTGCGGGTGCGCTGAACCACGGTGACCGGCCCCTGGTGGCGCAGGGCCACGGCTTCCAGCGTCTCCACGCCCGCCACGGGAATGCCCAGTCCCCGGGCCAGGCCCAGACCGGCCGCAATGCCCACCCGCAGCCCGGTGTACGAGCCGGGCCCGCGCCCGACCGCTATCCCGGTCAACTCCTTGAGGCTTACCCCGGTTTGCTGCAAGAAGGCCTCGAGCTCCGGCCACAGCACCTCGGCGTGGCGGCGCTCTAAGCGTATGGCGCGTTCAGCATGGGGGAGCCCCAGCACCAGGTACGGCGTAGCGGTATCGATGGCGAGTACCAGCACCCCAGGAGTATAGCAACATACCGGCTGCTCGAGGCGGTTTCCCCCTGTTGGGCTCGCTGGCTTGCTGCTAAACTTGGGGCCATGAAATTGGCCATTGTAGGGGTAGGCAAGATGGGCAAGAGCATCTTGGAGGGTTTATTGCGGGCCGAGATGCTCGAGCCTGGCGAGATCGGCATCCTCGACACCCCAGAGCGCACCCAGGCGGTGGCCCAGGAGACCGGGGTCAGGCCCCTGCAACTCGAGGACTTGCGGCGCTGTGAACGAATTCTGCTGAGCGTGCAACCCAAAGACCTGGCCGGCCTGGCCCCCCAGGTTGCCCATCCCAACGTGGGCTACATCTCCATCATGGCTGGGGTCTCCACAGCGGTGCTGTCCCGCCGGCTGGGCACCCGGCGGGTGGTGCGCTGTATGCCCAACCTAGCGGCCACCATCGGTAAGAGCTCCACAGCCATTACCGGCCCCCGCGAGGCCGAGGAGGCGGGTGACCTGCAGTTTGCGCGGGCCCTGTTCGCTACCGTCGGGGATGTCTACGACCTGCCCGAACGGCTCTTCGACGCCTTTACGGGTATGTCGGCCTCGGCGCCGGCGTATGTGGCCGTGGTGGCGGAGGCCCTGGCCGATGGGGGCGTCAAACAAGGCATCCCACGGGCCCAGGCCCTGCGGCTTGCGGCCGATGTTCTGATTGCCACCGGCGAGCTGCTGCGCAGAAAACACCCTGCGGTGCTCAAGGACGAGGTCAGCAGCCCCGGGGGTACCACCATCCACGGCCTGGCTGCCCTCGAGGCCCGCGGTGTTCGCGCAGCCTTGATGGAGGCAGTGGAGGCCGCTACCCTGCGCGGGCACGAACTGGGGAAGGACGAATAGATACGAAGGAAGGCTATGGTCTCGAACGCTGGATGGGGAGGGTGCGCATCGCACCCCGGTTTCCCTAAAAAAGGCGTAGCATTAAGCCGATGAAGCGCTTTGCGATCTTGGGGCTGTTGCTGGTGTGCGCGCTGGCCGCACCAACGGCGTATTATCCCAGTGGGGTGGGCTATTCCTGGACGTATTCCACAGGTATGGAGCAGGTGTTTACCCGCGAGCAAAATGGCCTGCTGGTGTTTGAGCGGCGGCTGGCCAAACAGCCGGTGAGCGCCGACCTGCTTCGCTACACAGACAGCGGTGTGCTGCTCGAGGGTTTATTGGTAGGGCAGGCTGTGCAGCGCTACAGTCCACCCCTGCTGCTATACCCGGCCCCACCCCTGGTGCTTGGACAGGAATGGGGGGGGCGTAGCAGCTTTGGCGGACAGAGTGTGGCCTTGCTGGGGAAGGTTTTGCGCATCGAGGGCGTCAGCGTGCCGGCAGGCCGTTTCAACGCCTACGTGATTCGCACCTCAACCGTTACCAGCGCGGGCGGTAGCCAGGTTATGGAGATTTACTTTGTGCCAGGTGTGGGGGTTGTGCGCTATGCCACCCCCGACGGGGCCACGGTTGACCTGGTGAAGTTCCATGTGCCTAAATAGGGTATGGAACTGCAAATCGTCAGGGTGGAAAAACCCGAAAACCTGAATGTTATCCTGGGCATGAGCCACTTCATCAAGACGGTGGAGGATCTCCACGAGGCCCTGGTTACAGCGGTGCCGAGCATTCGGTTTGGCCTGGCTTTCTGCGAGGCTTCGGGTAAGCGACTGATACGCAAAACGGGCACCTCCGACGAGCTGGTGGAGCTGGCGGTCAAAAACGCCCAGGCCATTGGGGCCGGCCACTCATTCCTGATCGTGCTGGGCGAAGGCTACTTTCCCATCAATGTGCTGCACGCTGTGAAGGCCTGCCCAGAAGTGGTGCGGATTTTTGCTGCAACCGCCAACCCGCTCGCGGTGATTGTGGCCGAGCAGGATGATCAGCGCGGGATTCTGGGGGTTTTAGATGGCTATAAGCCGCTGGGGGTCGAGGCCGAGGAAGACATGCAGTGGCGCAAGGACATTCTGCGCAAATTCGGCTACAAAGTGGGTTAAGCGAGCGACCGATGCGGTTTCTAGGCGGCTACGGAAACCAGGCCCTGCAGCGTAGAGAACATTGCCCTGTAGAGGCCTGGGGTATTATCCGGCTGCTATGCTGAACGTTGGTGACCCCGCTCCAAACTTCACCCTACCCGACCAGGAAGGCAAGCTGCACACCCTCGAGGACTACCGCGGCCGCTGGGTGGTGCTTTACTTCTACCCCAAGGACGATACGCCCGGCTGTACCAAGGAAGCCTGTAGCTTTCGAGACGAAAAAGGTCGCCTGGAAGAGCTGGGGGCGGTGGTGCTGGGGGTCTCCGCCGACGATGTGCAAAGCCACGGCAGGTTTCACGGCAAGTATGGCCTGAATTTCCCGCTCCTGTCCAACCCCGACAAAGAGGTCATTCGCGCTTATGGGGCCTGGGGTAGCAAGACCCTGTACGGCAAGGCCTACGAAGGGGTGATGCGTTACACCTACCTGATCGATCCGGCGGGCCGGGTGGCCCGGGTGTGGAATAAAGTGAAGCCCGATGAGCACGCCCTCGAGGTCGCGGAGGCCCTGCTGGAGCTCCAGCAGCAGAAGGTTGGTGGCAATTCGGTAAGCTAGGGGAGGCCCAGGGTTGGGGCTCCTTCTATGAACGACCAAGAGAACTTCAAACAGCAAGCGGCCCTCGAGGCCGTCAAGTTCGTGCGTTCGGGGATGGTGGTGGGGCTTGGTACGGGCTCCACCGCCCGGTATGCGGTTTTGGAGCTAGGCCGCCGATTGCGCGAGGGCGAGCTTTCGGATGTGGTGGCGGTGCCTACTTCGGAGGCCACGGCCCGGCTGGCCCAGAGCCAGGGGATTCCTCTGGTGGAGCTCGAGGCCCGGGGTGTTGACCTGGCTATTGATGGCGCCGACGAAATCGCCCCCGATCTTTCCCTCATCAAGGGGTTGGGCGGGGCCCTGCTGCGCGAGAAAATTGTCGAGGCCAACGCCAGGCAGTTCATCGTGATCGCCGACCATAGCAAAAAGGTGGGCCAACTGGGGCGGGGGGTGGTTCCGGTGGAGATTGTGCGCTTTGGCTACCGTGCCACCCTGCAGGCCTTGGGGCGAATGGGGAAGGCCACCTTGCGCATGAACGGAGAAGAATTCTTCTATAGCGACGGAGGCAACCTAATCGCAGATATCGACTTCGGGCCAATTCCGAAGCCTGGAGACCTCGAGGTCGAACTCAAGCGCATTCCCGGCGTGGTGGAGAGCGGCTTATTCATCGGGCTGGCTACGCTGGCAATCGTGGCCGGGCCAGAGGGCCTGGAGTACCTGGGCACCCCACCCCAGTAGGGTGGCGGTGACGGCCGGGCCAGACCTGGTATAAAATAGGCTCGTGGTAGGCTACTGGTTTACCCGAATGATGCGAAAAACCCGACGATAGCAGCGGTGAGGCTATCGGCGGGGCGCGTTTGCGCCCCTTTTTTTAGCAAACTCAATAAAACCGAAACACCAAGCACCAAGGAGTTACCTGTGAGCAAAGTTTTCTACGAGACCGCCGCAATTGACTACGCCAACGCGGCCCCCCATATCGGGCATGTGTACGAGAAAATCATCTGCGATTTTCTGGCCCGGTTTCACCGCCTGGATGGCTACGAAACCAACTTTGTGACCGGCACTGATGAACACGGAGAAAAGATCGCTCGAGCGGCCAAAAATGCCGGCCAGGAGCCCCAGGCTTTTGTGGACTATGTTTCCGAGCAGCTATTCCAGCCAGCCTACAGGCGCCTGCTCATTAGCTACGACGACTACATCCGCACCACCTCGGAGCGCCACAAACGCTACGTACAGGAAATCCTGCGCAAGGTTTATGAGGCCGGCGACATCTACTACGCCGAGTACGAGGGGCTCTACTCGGTGGGCTCGGAGCGCTTTGTAACTGAAAAAGAGCTGGTCAATGGTGTTCTACCGGGCGATTCGGAGCCGCCCATTCTGCGCAAGGAGGCCAACTACTTCTTCCGCATGGAGAAATACCGGCCCTGGCTGATCGAATACCTGTCTGAACACCCCGACCTGATCCAGCCCCAGGCCTACCGCAACGAGGTGCTGGAGATGCTCAAAGAGCCGATTGGCGACCTTTCCATCTCGCGCCCCAAAGACCGCGTGCCTTGGGGCATTCCCATTCCCTGGGACGAGAACCACGTCACCTACGTGTGGTTCGATGCCCTGCTGGCCTACGCCTCCTCGCTGGCCAGCCGGGGCCTTTTTGAGAAATTCTGGCCCCACGCCTGGCATGTGATTGGCAAAGACATCCTCAAACCCCACGCCATCTTCTGGCCCACCATGCTCAAGAGCGCGGGCCTGCCCATCTATAAGCGCCTGGTGGTGCACGGGCACATCCTGGCCATGGATGGTCGAAAGATGGGTAAGAGCCTGGGGAACGCGGTAGACCCCCTGGCCTTGCTGGACAAGTACGGTGTGGACGCGCTGCACTATGCCCTACTGCGCGATACCACCCTGGGGTCGGATAGCCCCTTTGGCGAAGAGGTTGTGGCGCAACGCCTGAATTCCGATCTGGCCAACGACCTTGGCAACCTGCTCTCGAGGGTGCGCACCATGCTGCTCAAGTACTGCGGTGGTATCATTCCTGCCCCTTCCTCGCCGGATTCCGAGGTGGCGCGCGCCGGGGTTGCCCTGGCCGGGAAGGTGCGCAAGGAGGTGGATGCCCTGCGGATTCACCTGGCTTTGGAGGAGGTGCTGCAGTACGTTCGGGGCCTGAACAAGTTCATCAACGATGTAAAACCCTGGGAGCTGGCCCGTGATCCTGGCCGGCAAAAAGAGCTTGAAGACGCCCTTTACACCGCGGTGGAAGGCCTGCGGATTGCCAGCGTGCTTCTGGAGCCGGCCCTGCCAACCAAGGCCAAGGAGCTGCGGGCGGCTTTAGGGCTTGGCGACTACACCCTCGAGCAGACCGAGACCTGGGGGCTTTCCCCGGCAGGCACGCGCATACCCGAGGAGGCCCCCATTCTCTTCCCCAAGCTCGAGGCCAAAACCGAGAGCGCACAGGCCAAAACCGAGCCCCAGCCGAGCAACGGCCTGATCGGCATAGACGATTTTGCCAAGGTGGACTTCCGGGTGGCCGAGGTGCTCAAAGCCGAAAAGCACCCCAAGGCCGACAAACTGCTGATCCTGACCCTCAACGTGGGCGACCACACCCGGCAGGTGGTCTCGGGCATTGCCCAGTACTACACCCCCGAAAGCCTGGTGGGTAAAAAGCTGGTGCTGGTAGCGAACCTCAAACCCGCGGTGCTGCGTGGGGTGGAGTCGCAGGGCATGATTCTGGCCGGGGAAGACGCCCAGGGCCGAATTGTGGTGATCACGCCCGAGCAAGACCTGCCTCCGGGCGCAAAAGTGCGCTAGCGCCTACCCTTACTGCGCGCTCTCGAGGTCGGGGCGCAGGCGCACCGCCTCACGCAGGTATACGTGCTTGACCTGTTTTTGCGGCAGATCGGTGTTCCATAGCATCATCACCCGTATAACCCTGGGTAGCGCGCCCGGCACTGGAATCTCGCGGGAGTTGATGAGCGGAACCATCTGCATGCCCAACTGCCGCGCGGCCTCGGCTGGAAAAGCGGCCCGCAGGTCGTCGGTTAGCGTGAAAAACATGGCCCCAATGCTATCGAAATCGGTGATCTGGTTGACCTCGAGCATCTTTTGCAACAGCTCGCGGGTAGCGCTCAGGATGGCTTCCCGGCTATCCTCTTCAACTGTGATGGCGCCACGAACTCCTCGCATCATGGTGTGCGCGATTTTATACTAGCTTGCCCTTCCCGCCTAGACCTGCTATATTTAGCAAGTTGACAGCACGGCAAAATCCGTGCCCAGGAGAGACTATGAAAGAGAAAATTCACCCCAAGCTGGTTCCCTGCAAGATCATCTGCAACGGTGAGGTGGTCATGCAAACCTACAGCACCAAGCCCGAGATTCACGTGGAAGTCTGGAGCGGTAACCACCCCTTCTGGACGGGCCAGCAGCGCTTTGTGGATACCGAGGGCCGGGTTGAGAAATTCCAGAAGAAGTTCGGAGGAACCTACGGCAAAAAGGCCGCCTCGAAACGCTAATTGCTTGCATGAAAGGGCAGGTGGACGGGGTTCTACCTGCCCGATTGATTTTTGGGTAAATCGGCCCGCTCGGTGACAACGATTCACCTTACCGATAAAAACACAGCGCTTTTGGGCTTGCCAAGGGTAGGATATCCTAGGCTCCGGTTATGAGCATGCCCCATCTTCCGCATCATCAGGGTTGGATAGAAGTCGTGGTTGGGCCGATGTTCTCCGGCAAGTCGGATGAACTGATTCGGCGTGTCAAGCGGGCCCTGATTGCCCGCCAGCGGGTGCTGGTATTTAAGCCGCGCCTGGATGACCGCTACCACGCCTCCGATGTCTTTAGCCACGACGGCCGACGGGCAGAGGCCATCGCTGTGCGCGATGCCGCCGAGCTTAGGGCGCACCTATCCGACCCGCTGCCCGACGTGGTGGCCGTGGATGAGGCCCAGTTTTTTGATGCGGGCCTGGTGGCGCTGGTGTTGGAACTGGCGGATAGGGGGGTGCGGGTAATTTGTGCTGGCCTGGATATGGATTTTCGCGGTGAGCCGTTCGGCATCATGCCCCAATTGCTGGCCCGGGCCGAGTATGTGGAGAAGCTTTTTGCGGTGTGTCCGGTGTGTGGGGCCCCGGCAACCCGCACCCAGCGCTTTGTGAATGGCAAACCGGCCCGCTACGACGACCCGGTAATTCTGGTCGGCGCCAGCGAGGCCTACGAGCCGCGCTGCCGCAAGTGCCATACCGTGGTGACCAAAGAAGTACAGGAGATTCTTTAGACTCCTATTTTTTGCCTCTGCGGGGGGTTTTACGTGCTTTTTGCAGCACCAGCTCGAGCACACCCCCCTTGAGTGAGGCCTGGGCGCTGCCCGGCACAATGGCCTCGGGTAGGGTTAGGGTGCGGCGAAATGCCCCGGAGGGGCGTTCCTGGCGGTAGAACCCTCCTGGCTGGGGGTGGCGTATTCCGGCCAGGGTGATGGTCTGCCCCTCTTCCTTGAGCTCGAGGTCTTCGTTTTTCACGCCAGGCACATCCACCAAAATACGAAAATGATCGTTCTCATCAATTATATCGACCGCCGGCACCCACTCGCCCAGCGCTTCCTTGGAGGCGAACCGCCGCGAGAGCTCGTCGAGCTGCTGTCGAATGGTTTGCAGGCGTTCAAGCGCATCGAAGCGTTCAATGGTCATGGTCTCGAGAATATCATGACTTCGATTGGGGTAACTGAGCTATGGATTGCGCTGCCCTGCCCATCATTCCAGTCCTGACCGGGCCTACCGGAACCGGAAAAACCGAGCTGGCCTTGCGCCTGGGCAGGCTATTTCCCCTGGCGGTGATTTCGGCCGACGCCAGCATGGTCTACCGGGGGATGGATATCGGCACGGCCAAGCCCAGCCAGGCCCAGCGTGAGGCGGTCAAGCACCACCTGATCGACGTGGTATGGCCAGACCAGCGCTTTAGCGTCACAGATTTTATTCACCTGGCCGAAGAGGCCATTCAGGAAACGCTGGCACAGGGCCAGGTGCCGCTGGTGGTGGGGGGTACCGGCTATTACATCCGCGCGCTTTCAGAGGGCATGCATACGCTGCCCGAGCCCGATTCGGAAGTACAGGCGGAGCTCTGGAAACTCGTCGAAAGGCAGGGGATTGAACCCCTGCTCCAAGAGCTCGAGCGCGCCAGCCCCGAGGACGCCCAGCGGGTGCAGCGCAACCCCCGTCGTTTGGTGCGGGCTGTGGAGGTGCTGCGCCGTACCGGGCTGCCCCCGGCCCGGTTTCCTAAGCGCGTGCCCCGCTTCCGCTACCGCAAGCTGGTGCTGTGGCCTGACTGGGCCTGGCTCGAGCCCCGCCTGGAGCTACGGGTGGCGGGCATGTTTACACAAGGCCTGGTGCAGGAGGTCGAAGGCTTGCTGGCTGCATACCCCCAGATGCCCACGGCGCTGCAGGGTATCGGCTACAAGGAGGTCGCCGGCTATTTGAGGGGTGCGTATGGCCTGGAAGAGGCGCGAAAAGCCATCATCCGCGCCACGCGGGCCTATGCCAAACGCCAGTACACCTGGTTTCGTAAAGAGCCCGGCGAGGTCACTTTCCTGCCGCACGGCGGCGACGAAGCCTGGCCGGGTGTGCTCGGCTGGTTTCGGCAGGCCCTCGAGTAACAGCCATGCCTCCTAGGGGTGGGCCAGCCACTCCCTCAGCACCCGCAGGTTGTGGGCGTCTTCCTGTGCACCACGGGGGGTTTCCAGGATAAAGACCTTGTCGCGCAGCCTGGCATCCAGGGCAAAGCGGCGGAGTTCCGGCCCGATCCGGCCCTCCATTAGATTGGCGTGGTGGTCGATCTGGGCGCCCCGCTCGCCCACCGAGTCGTTGAGGTGAATTACCGGAACCCGCTCCAGGCCCACCAACCGCTCGAGCCCGTCCAGGGCCTCCTCGAGGTGATACCCTGCGGCAAAGGCGTGGCAGGTATCGAAGCAAACCCCCAGCCGGGTGCCCTCGATCATCTGGGCCAGGGTATCCAGGCGAGCCCCCAGTTTTTCGCCGCCTCCGGCGGTGTTCTCCAGAAGCAGGCGGGGCCCGCTTTGACTTAGCTGGGCCAGCTCGAGCGCCCGGAGGGCGTTGGCCCGGGCTGTCTGGGCCGATCCCGAGCCTGGGTGTACCACCACATACTGGGCCCCCAGCGCCTGGGCTTTGGCCAGATCGTCGGCCAGGCTGAAAACGCTTTTTTGCCCTAGCTCGCCTTCGGCAGCCAGGTTTACCAGGTAGGAGGCGTGAATGACTGTGGGCAGACCACCCAGGTTTTCCTTTCGGGCCCTGAAGCCCTCTACTTCACCCGGTTTGAGGTTGCGCGTTTTCCAACTGCGCGGGCTCTTGGCGAAAATCTGGACGGCGCCAAGCCCCAGCAGCTCGGCTTCCTGGGCTGCGCCGGCGATGCCGAGTTTGCCGGCGATGGACATATGAAAACCGTACTTCACTTAAGCCACTCCACTCGTACCAGCACAACCCCGCTTTGGTGCATCCCGATCAGGCGGGCAGCAGCATAAGATAGGTCGATAATGCGGCCCCGGATGTGAGGGCCCCGGTCGTTGATCCGAACCACCACGCTCTTGCCGTTTTGCAGGTTGGTCACGCGCACCTGCGCATTGAAGGGCAGGGTGCGGTGGGCTGCGGTCAGATGGTATTTGTTGAAACGCTCGCCGCTGGCGGTGCGGCGCCCATGAAAGCGCGCCCCATACCAAGAGGCCAGGCCCTGTTGAACCAGTCGAGGGGCGGGGGTGCGCACTTCCAGCGGGGCTTTTGGCAGGGGTAGAAAGACCCATGCGGGGGGTTCTTCGGTGGGTTCGGGTAGTGGAAGAACTTCCAGGTTCATGGGATCCCAGGCCGAGGTTGGAATGTTGAGCTGCAGACCCGCTGGTAATGGGTCTTGAATCAGCCCGTTGAGCAGTATCAGCTCGGACACGCTCACCTGAAACAGCCGCGCGATGCGCTCGAGGGTGTCACCTGGTTGCACCACATAGCCCTGGGCCCAGGCCAGACCGCCCAGCAGCAGCAGCGATAGCCAGCGCTTCATAGCTCCATCAGATGCTTTGGGCTTCTGGATAGCACCTCGTGGCCCTGCTCGGTGACCAGCACCAGGTCTTCGATACGGCAGCCGCCGAGGCCCGGGATGTAGACGCCGGGCTCAATGGTTATCACCTGGTTGACCTCGAGGACATCCTCCGAAGCCTGGCTCAGGCTGGGGGCTTCGTGTATGAACAAGCCCACCCCATGCCCCAGGCTGTGGGTGAAGTGTTCCCCGTAGCCAAGCTGCTTTAGATGCGCTCGAGCCAGTGTGTCCAGCTCGCGACCGGTTTTGCCGGGGGCGACGGCCTCCAGCGCCAGGGTCTGGGCTTCCAGCACGGCCTGGTAGATGCTGCGCAACTCGTTCGAGACCTGGCCCACCGCCACCGTACGGGTCATATCGGAGCAGTAGCCCCCAATCACACAGCCGAAATCCAGCGTAACCAATTCCCCCGCCTGGATAATGCGGTTGCTGGCGCCCCCGTGGGGCATGGCGCTGCGTTCCCCCGAGGCCACGGTGGTGCTAAAAGCCAGCCCTTCGGAACCATTTTTCCGCAGGAAGAACTCCAGCTCGAGGGCCACCTCAATTTCCCGTACCCCTGGCTTGATGTAGGGCAGAATGTGGGAGAAACCCTGATCAGCCAGATGGGCCGCCCGCCGGATCTGCTCAATTTCCTGGGGGCTTTTTCGGCGGCGCAGCCGTTCAAAGACACCGCTGGTGGGTACGAACTCGAGGTCCGGGAAATCCTGCCGGAACCCCTCCAGGGCAGCCACGCTCAGGTGTTCGGCCTCGATGCCCACCCGGCCCCGGAAAAACTCGGCTAGCAGCTTGTTCATCTCGGCACGGTTGAGCAGGATGCGGTATGGGAAGCGCTGTTGGGCGGCCTCTACCAGATAGCGGCCGTCGGTGATAAGGGTGGGGCCGTCCTGGGTAATGACCACTTTGGCATCCTTGCCCTCTACGAAACCAGATAGGTAGCGCACGTTGTGGGGGTTGGAGACAAAAAACGCGTCGAGGTTCAGATCGGCAAGCAAACCTTGAAAGTCCACGAGGGGAACTTTACCCTACCGGGCTGTTTCTGGGCGAATACTGTTTTCACAAAGTGATTATCGTGAAAAGCTCTACATAAACTCATAGAAACAAAACCGCTTCGTGCTAAGGTCATCGGCAGGATGATCAAGCGTATAGCTGCTTTGGCGTGGATGGTTGGGCTGGGCCTGGCATGGGCCCAGGTTTCACCCGAGGCCGCGCAGCTCCTCGAGCGCGCGCGCAGCGTTCTAGGGGGTGCGGCCCTGGCTAACCTCAACACCTATCGTGAGGTGACGACCAATATCTACTACCTGCCCGACGGTAAAGAGGAGAGCCGCATCGTAACCTTGCTGCTGGTGGACTTTAGCAACCGGCGCGTCCGCCTCGAGCTTTACGACCCCGAGAGCCTGGGCTCCTCCAACCCCATCCCGCTGGCTTTGCAGCAGTACAGTCCCCAGGAAAGCTTCTTTTGGAGCCGCGAGACCTCCTTGAGGCCCCTTCCACAGAATCAGCGGGAGATTTTGCGCTCGAGCCTCTACACCGGCTGGCTGGGCCTCAAATATGGCAGCAGCAATCGGGAGCGGGCCAGCGTGACCCCGGGCAGCCTACGAAACCAGGCCGGACGCCTGCTTACCGTGAGCACCCAGGGCTGGGTCAGCACCTACCTGCTCAACCCCGATGGGCTGTTGCTGGGTGAGCGCCTGGATATTCCGGGCGTGGGCGAAAGCATCACCTTTTTCACCAACTACCGATCGGTGCAGGGGGTGCGCCTACCGCACAATTGGGAGAACTACGTGGGGGGTGTGCTGGCGGCGCGGGGTGAGGTGATGGAGGTGGAAATCAACCCCGTTCTGGGCGAGGTCGATTTTTTCAAACCGGCCCGCTAGTGCTTGCTGCTTTGAACCTTCTCGCGGCGCGGCCTTTGGTGCGACTTTTTTGATTCTCGTAGCGAATGATGAAAATTGCCCCAGACCTGTGGGGCCATCGATTTTGTCGCCGCTTTGCTGTGCCTTGGGGGCCCGGTAAAGCGGTTCCTGCCGGGCCTACCAGCAGGAACCGCTTCAGCCCTAGGCCTTGCTCAGACCAAACTTGACGGAGCCCTCTTCGTCGGACAGCTCGGTGATGAAACCGGCCGGTTCGCCTGGCTCCAGGGAAAGGGCCAGGGTTTCTTCCTGAAGCCTCGAGCCAAACCTAGCCAAGGACTGCGCGTACTTGCCCTCGGCCTGGTAGGTTAGATGGATGCGATCCGAAACGTTCAGGCCCATATCCTTACGGGCTTGCTGCACCAGCCGGATCAGGTCGCGGCTGAGCCCCTCGAGCAGCAAGTCTTCATCGAGGCGAACCTCGAGCGCCGCCATATAACCCCCCTCCTCCTGGGCAGCAAAGCCCTCGGGCGAGAGGGCCTCGAGCAGCACCTCCGCAGGCTCCAGCACGATGCGCTCGCCCTCGAGCTCCAGGCTCAAACCCCGCCCTGCTTTGAGGGTTTGCGCCACCATCTGGCTATCGAGCTCGGCCAGGGCGGCCCGGATGGCCGGAACCCGCTTGCCATACTTCTTGCCCAGCAGCGGGAGGTTGGGGAGCACCCGGTAGGTTAGCAACTCCTCGCCCAGGCCCAGCACCTCTACCTGCTTCACGTTCAGCTCTTCCGCAATTTCATCGGCAAAGCGGCGCAGACCGGCCAGCTCGGCCTCGCTGGGGGCGGTGACCAGCACCCTGGGCAAGGGCATGCGGGTCTTGATGCCGCTGGTGGCTCGAGCCCCTCGAGCCAGGCCCACAACCCTCACCACCGCACCCATCTGGGTTAGAAGCGTCGAGTCAATCAGATCGGAATTGGCCTGGGGCCAGTCCGAAAGGTGCACCGACTCGGGGGCCTCGGGCTGAATCGAGCGCACCAGGTTTTGCCACAGGGCCTCGGCGATAAACGGCGTGAACGGTGCGGCGAGCTGGGTCACCGTGACCAGGGCCTCCCACAGGGTGGCATAGGCCGATTCGCGGTCGGCGGGGTTCTCGTTTTTCCAGAAGCGCCGGCGGTTGCGCCGCACGTACCAGTTGGATAGCTCCTCCACAAACTGCTCGAGGGCTTTGCCGGCCCCCCGGGCGTCGTAAGCATCCAGGGCAGCCGTGACCTGCTGGATGAGCTGTTGCTGGCGGGCTACCAGCCACCGATCCATCTCGGGACGCTCCTGCACAGCGGGGCGCTGGTTCAGGTTGGGCCTGTCTAGGTTGGCGTACAGCACAAAGAAACCGTACACATTCCACAAAGTGCCCAGAAAACCCCGCTGGGCCTCCTGCACCAGGCGCTCGGAGAAGCGCTTTTGCTCCCCTGGTTCCGAACCGGTGAACAGATACCAGCGCACCGCGTCGGCCCCGTACTTGTCGAACATGGGCAGGGGCTCCACCACGTTGCCCTTGCTTTTGGACATCTTGTGGCCCTTCTCGTCCACCAGGTGGCCCAGGCAGATGACGTTTTTGAAGCAGGGCTGGTCGTACAGCAAGGTCGAGATGGCGTGCAACGAGTAGAACCAGCCGCGGGTCTGGTCGATGGCCTCGCAGATGTAGTCGGCGGGGAAGTGCTTGCGCCACAGCTCGAAGTTGGCCTCAAAGCCGGGCAGCGGCTTGCCGTCCTGGTCAACCATCAGGTGCCACTGGGCGTAGGGCATGGCCCCCGAGTCGAACCAGACGTCGAGCACCTCCGGCACCCGGCGGAAGGTTTTGCCGTTTTTGACAAAGGTAATTTCATCCACGTAGGGGCGGTGCAGGTCGAGGTCGCTCAAGTCGCGGCCGACCAGCTCGGAAAGCTCCCGCACGCTGCCCACGCAGATGTACTCCGAGCCATCCTCCGAGACCCAGAAGGGCAGCGGCGTGCCCCAGTAGCGCTCGCGGCTGATGGCCCAGTCCACGTTGTCCTTGAGCCAGTTGCCGAAGCGGCCGTGCTTGATGTGCTCGGGAATCCAGTGGATTTTCTCGTTGTTGTCGTACAGGGCCTGGCGGAAGTTGGAGGTTTTGATGTACCAGCTCGGCTTGGCGAAGTACAGGATGGGGTCGCCGGTGCGGTCGTGGAAGGGGTAGCGGTGGCGGATCTGCCCGGCATGGTACAGCAACCCGCGCTCCTTCATGATGCGGATCAAGCCCTTATCAGCATCTTTGAAAAACTTGCCGCGCTCGTCGGTAACCTGCATCAGGCCGTACTCGTTGGTGCCAAAGAGCAAGGGCGTGCCGTATTGGCGGGCCAGCTCCAGGTCTTCAGCCCCGTAGACTGGGGCCTCGTGGGCAATCCCCGAGCCGTCCTCGGCGCTCACGAAGTCGGCCAGGGCGATAAAGTGCATCACCGGCCGGCCATCGGGGCGCTTTTCCCCTTGCTGCTGTACCACGCCCAGCTCCACGCACACCTCGGGGAAGGGGGGGGTGTACTCCCACCACTCCAGATCGGCGCCCTTGAGGTGTGCGATCACCTCGAGCTCCTCCTTGTGCAGCTCTTTGAGCCGCTCCACCGCCTCGGTGGCAAAAATCAGGTGGCCCACCGAGGGCGACCGTACCACGGCGTAGTCCATCGCTGGGTTCACAGCGGCCATGGTGTTGGAGGGCAGCGTCCAGGGGGTGGTGGTCCAGACCAGAATAGCCAGGTTTTCTAAATCCTCGAGCCGCACCCCCTGGGCCTGGAGTTTTTCCCGTACCGCGGGCGGGGTGGTCTCGAGCTTCAAGGGGAAGCGCACATACACGCTGGGGTCGTCCACTTCCCGATAACCATCGGCAATCTCGTTTTGCGAGAGGGTGGTGGAGATGCGGGGCGAGAGCGGCACCACCTTGTAGTCCTGCACCACCATGCCCTTATCCCACATGCGCTTGAGCAGGTTCCAGACCGACTCGATGTAGGAGTTGTGGTAGGTCACGTAGGCGTTCTCGAGGTCCAGCCACATGCCCATGCGCTCGGTGAAGTAGTTCCAGTCCTCGATATTGGCGAAAACCCACTCCCGGCACTGCCTGGTAAACTCGGCGATCTCCTGGCTGTTCAGGGCCTTGCGGCCCAGCACGCCCAGCTTTTTCTCCACCGCAATCTCTACCGGCAGGCCGTGGGTGTCCCAGCCCCCCTTGCGGGTGACGTGGTAGCCCTGCATGGTTTTGTAGCGGGGAAAGATATCCTTGAAACTGCGGGCCAGCACGTGGTGCATGGCCGGCTTGCCATTGGCGGTGGGAGGGCCTTCGTAGAAGACGAACTCGCCCTTGGGCGCGCTTTTCCGATCCGACTTAGCGAAAATCTGATTCTCACGCCAAAAAGCCAGTACGGCTTCTTCCAGCTTGGGGAAATTGGTCTCGGTCACCTCTTGAAACAGCTTTTTTTCCTCCACCATAACCTGGTTCCTTTCTGAGGCGGGTCACAAATAAAAACCGCCCGACCTGTGACCCAAAGTTCCTCAGGTGCGGACGAGAAGCTCGGCTCGAGATTTCCCGCGTTACCACCGCACTTCCTGAATATCGCCGATGCTCGCAACAGCTTCTTCGACTTTATTCAGGCCCTCATCTGCGCTGTTCCGGGCGCACCCGCTGGGTTCTACTCAGGCCCGCTGGCCCTTTCTTCCCAGGCTGCCTGGGGTGATCCTCGGCTTTCAGGTTGCCGCCTGGCTCACACCCTCCCAGGCTCGCTGTATGGGCTTTGAAAGCCTACCTGTCCCCAGCTCTTTACACCGGCTGAAGCCTGTGCTATATTGCACTGCTGGCAACCGGCTAACCTGAATGGTAGCAAGCTGCTAATCCCGCGTCAACAACCAAATCACTTGTTTCTCATCGCTGGTCGGCGATATACTCGCCTGGAAAACCCGTTCAAACCTGACCAGAAGCGGGAAGGAGTACATGCGCCATGGATCTGTACCTGGATACTGCCGAAGTGAGTGAAATCAGAGAAATAGCCGCCTGGGGTGTGCTGGCTGGCGTTACCACCAACCCCTCCCTGATCGCCAGGTCGGGCCGCCCGCTCGAGCCCACCATCAAGGAAATCTGTGAGATTGTGCAGGGCCCGGTCTCGGCCGAAGTGGTCTCAACCACCGCCGCCGAGATGATCGCCGAGGGTCGGCGCCTGGCGGCCATCGATCCGCACGTGGTGGTTAAGCTGCCCACCACCGTGGATGGCCTTAAGGCTTGCAAAGCGCTTTCTGATGAAGGCATCCGCATCAACATGACCCTGGTGTTCTCGGCCAATCAGGCCCTGCTCTGCGCCAAGGCCGGGGCCTGGTGCGTTTCACCCTTCCTGGGCCGCATCGATGATATCTCCTGGGAAGGCATGGACTTAATCCGCGAAATTGCCGAACTCTTCCAGGTGCAGAACCTCAGCACCCGGATTCTGGCGGCTTCTATTCGCCACCCCCGCCACGTGACCCAGGCGGCCATGCTGGGGGCCGATATCGCTACCATGCCCGCCAAGGTTTTCCAGCAGCTGGTCAAGCACCCCCTGACCGATCTGGGCCTTAAGGCCTTTTTAGAAGACTGGGCCAAAGCCAACCCAAAAGTCTAAAAATCAGAATGGAGTAACCACCATGCCCAAATCCAGCACCGCCGATCCCAATGCCGAAGCCCAGGTCACCGTGACCCGCACCGGCAAAAAAATCCGTCGCAAGGTTGAGAACAAGATTCCGCTGAGCTACCAGGAGCTCTCCAGCCGCATCCTGCCTGAGCTGCACCTACTGGCTGCGGAAGCCGGCATCCCCAACTACAAAAAGCTGTCTAAAGACGAACTGGTCATGCTCCTGCTCTCGCAGGAGGCCAGCGAGGAGGGCTTGGTAATCGCCAAGGGCTACCTTGAAATCAGCCAGGATGGCTATGGCTTTTTGCAGGAAGACCTTTATGACCTGGACTCCCGCACGGCCATCGTCTCGGCTGGCCTGATCAAACAGTACCAACTGCGCACCGGCGATTATGTGGTGGGCAAGGCCCGCATGGCCCGCGAAAACGAGCGTTACGGCACACTGATGAAGGTCGAGGCGGTCAACAACCTCGACCCTGAGGCGGCCGCCAAACGCCCCAAGTTCGACGACCTGATACCGCAGTTCCCCGACCGGCAGATTATCCTCGAGACCACCGGGGAAGAATCCTCCAACCGCGTCATCGACCTGTTGGCGCCCATTGGACGGGGGCAGCGCGGCCTGATTGTGGCGCCCCCTAAAGCCGGTAAAACCACCTTGCTGAAGAAGGTGGCTCGAGCTGTGCTGCGCAATGAACCCGACATCAAAGTGATCGTGCTGCTGATTGACGAGCGCCCCGAAGAGGTCACCGACTTCCGCGAGTCGGTCGAGGGGGCCGAGGTGATCGCCTCAACCTTCGACGAGCCGCCGCAGAACCACATCCGGGTGGCCGAGTTCGTGCACGAGCGGAGCCGCCGGATTGTTGAGGAAGGCGGCCATGTTCTGATTCTGCTGGACTCCATCACCCGCCTGGCCCGGGCCAACAACCTGGTCACGCCGCCCACCGGGCGCACCCTTTCGGGCGGTCTGGACTCTGCGGCCTTGCACTTTCCCAAGCGTTTCCTGGGAGCTGCCCGTAACATCCGAGGTGGTGGCTCGCTCACCATCCTGGCTACGGCCCTGGTTGAAACCGGCAGCCGCATGGACGACGTAATCTTCGAGGAGTTCAAGGGCACCGGTAACATGGAACTGCACCTCTCGCGCCGGCTGGAAGAGCGCCGCATCTTCCCGGCCATCGATATCCTCAAATCGGGTACCCGCCGCGAGGAGCTGCTGCTGGGCGAGGAGGTAATCCAAAAGATGTGGCTCTTGCGCAAGGTGCTGGCCGATATGGATCCGGCCGAAGCCATGGAGATGCTGCTGGCCCGACTGTCCCGCACCAAAACCAACAAAGAGTTCCTTGCAACTTTGGGTGGAAAGTAGGTATACTTCCACCGGAAGTCATCGGGAACCCAGAAAGTGTTTTATATCACACTCTGAGGTTCCACTAAAGGAGCTGCTGCTTTTACGCAACCCTTGCCGAAGAAAAGCGCAGCCTTGGAGGTTGACTTGGCCATCAGCGAACTCTTGAGCAGTGTTTTGGCGACGGGAATCTTCGGTCTGCCCCTGGGACTGACCCAGCCCAACCTGCCTGGAACCGAGATCAAAGTAGGTACGCCTGCGCGCAAAGGATGGGTGATCTATACCGTGCGCCCTGGCGATACCCTGAGCCAGATCGCCAGCCGATACCGGGTAGATGCCAGGGCCATCATATACAGCAGCGGTCTTCAGAGCGCTACCTTACGGCCCGGCCAGGAGCTGCGCATCCCTCTGGTGGAGGAGACCAACGATGAGATCCGCCTCCCCCCCGGCGTTCGGGCCTATGTTGTGCGCAGCGGTGATACCGTAGAATCGATTGCGCGGCGTTTCGACCTTACCATTCTTGGGCTGGTCTCGGCAAACCCCGGCTTGCAAAGCCTGGATCGCCTCGATGTGGGCTCTACCTTGTACATCCCCACGGGGGAGCCCGGCTTGCTGCTACAGCTTAAAAAAGGGGAGACCATCCACGATCTGGCTCAGCGCTTTGGTCTTTCGGTGACCGAAGTGGCCAAGGCCAACGGACTGGACTCGCCCACCGATGTGCGGGCCGGCGATTTAATCTTGTTGCCCAGGGTGCAGGCCAGGGCCACCTACCAGCGCCTCCTGCAAATTCAGGAAGCTGAACGCAAGGCCCGTGAAGAGGAAGCCCGTCGGCTGGCCGAGCAGCGCCGCAAGCAGGAGGAGGCCCGACAAAAGCAATTGGCTGAGCAGCGTCGCTTGCAGGCGCAATCACGGGCGCGCCTCCAGCAACAGACGCAAAGCCAACCCCGCCTGCGCCCGGCCAATGCGGTGGTAGCCGCGGCCGGCTACCGCTGGCCGATCTCAAACTTTACCATCACCACCTACTTTGGGCGGCGTGGGGTGTTCCAGCGCTTCCATACCGGCATCGATCTGGCCGCGCCTATAGGCACACCCATCTACGCAGCCAGGGCCGGGCAGGTCGATACCGCCGGGTGGAGCCGCTATGGTTATGGCTTGCATGTGATTATCAACCACGGTGGGGCACAGGAGACCCTTTATGCCCACATGTCGCGGATTGTGGTTCGCCCGGGGCAGTGGGTAGATAGGGGAGACCTCATCGGTTATGTGGGCTCGACGGGGTGGAGCACCGGCCCTCACCTGCACTTTGAGGTGCGGGTGGGAGGGGCGGCCCGTAACCCCTTGGCCTATCTGCCCTAGAGCCGGGTATGCGCTTTTCTATGCGCATTGTGCCTTTTGCTGATGGGCCGGCGTCGTGATACCTCGACTGGAAACTAACCTAAACGCTCGTAAACCCGTAAACTGGTAGCGACATGTTTTTCTTTGAGCTCCTAGGTAGAGATCCCTTGGCCTATCTGGTGGCCTTTGCCGCCGCTGCTTTTGGCCTGGTTGTTCATAACCTGTTCCAAGCCTATCTGGCTGACCGCTACAAAGACAGCGACCCCAGGCGTTACGGCTTCCTAACGGTGGAGCCAAGGGTACACCTGGATGGCCTGGGTCTTATTTTCCTGGCGCTGCTTGGCTTTGGCTTTCCACGCCTGGTTCCCTGGCGGCTGTATGGCTCCAGAGGAGCGCAGACTGCGCTGATGGGGCCGCTGGGGTTTTTTGTGGCTGCCTTCTTTTACATCTTACTCGGAAGGCTTCTGGACAGCCTGGGGCCGGCGACCTCGAGCATTGCCCTGGGTTTGACGGTAGCCGGTTCCCTGATGATCAGCCATGCCGCGGTCTATTTATTTCCCGTGCCTCCCCTGGATGGGGCAAGGGTGGTGTATGCGATTGGCAGCCCTGAAGCGCGGCGTTTTATGGATCAGCTACAAAGCTATGGCTTTGTGGGCTTTTTTCTTATCTTCCTGGTTTTGAATCTGACCGGGATTCTGCCGGCCATCCGGGAGGGCCTGAGTGGTTTGCTGAACAGCCTGTTTGCTGCGATTGGCTTGTAGATGGGTTTACTGCCGCTCTTGCAAAGCGACCCCCTGGCTTTTGTGCTGGTGGTGCTGGTGTTGTTGATCTCACTGGCCCTGCACGAGTGGGGGCACGCCATCACAGCGCTGTGGATGGGCGATTCGACCGCCAAAGACCAGGGCCGGGTAACCCTCAACCCCATCAAGCACCTGGATCTCATCGGCTCCATTATGATTCTCCTGGTTGGTTTTGGCTGGGCTAAGCCCGTGCCTATTTATCCACCCAATTTTCGCCAGTATCGCCTTGGGCTTTTTGTGGTCTCGATAGCGGGAATTTGCATTAATTTATGCATTGCCACCTTACTCGCCGGACTGCTGCGCTGGATGCTTGTATCCGGTCTTTTAGAGAACCCCAGCCATGGCGTCTTAATCGTAGCCCAGGCTATGGCTGTGGCAGCCAGCATCAATCTGACCTTAGCGGTGTTCAATCTACTGCCTATTCCACCCCTGGATGGCTCCAAAATTTTGCAAAGCTTTCTCCCCTTGCGCTGGCACCCTTACATTTGGCGCTTGGAAGCAAACCCCACCTATGCCATTGTGGCCATGCTGTTGCTGCTGACAGTGTTCCGGCAACCCCTGGGTAGCTTTCTCGGCCTGGTGCGGACGTGGTTTTTTGATGCCTTTGGTCTTTGACAACGACCAGCATCCAACCAATTGCTCAAAAGTCTGGGTGGTCGGCGGCTGATTGAAGAAGCGAGCTGGCGGAAAGTGTTTTCTGCCAAAACGTAAGAAAAAACCCGACAGGGTTAGGCACGGCCCTGCCGGGTTGCGGCTGCAAGGCTAGCCAAGTTTGGCGCGCACCAGCTCCACGATATCGTCGATGGTATCGGCTACGGGTATGTTGGCCTCGGCGAAGGCGGCCAGCTTGCTTTCCGGGGTGCCGACACTCCCCATGATGATGGCCCCAGCGTGGCCCATTTTCTTGCCCTTGGGGGCGCTGCGTCCACCGATAAAGCCCACCACCGGCTTCTTCATGTGCTCTTTAACGTAGGCGGCGGCGTCCTCCTCATCGGAGCCGCCAATCTCGCCGCAAAGCACAACCGCGTGGGTTTCTGGGTCTTCGTTGAAGAGGGGCAGCAGGTCTTTGAAGGTGGTGCCGATGATGGGGTCGCCCCCGATACCAATACAGGTGGAGATGCCATACCCTGCGTCCGACAGGGCCTTGGCGGTTTCGTAGGTGACGGTGCCCGAGCGGGAGATCAGCCCAACCCGACCTTTCTTGAATACGCTGGCAGGCATGATGCCCAGCTTGCACTCTTCGGGGGTGATAAGGCCAGGGCAGTTGCCCCCAATTAGGCGGACGTTCTGCATGGCCTTGATCTCGGCCACGGCTTTGACCATATCCAGGGTGGGGATGCCCTCGGTGATCAGCACCACCAAGGGCACACCAGCATGCGCCGCCTCGAGGGCCGCATCGGCCGCGGCTGGAGCGGGCACAAAGATGATAGAGGCATCCACCCGGTGGTGAGCGGTGGCTTCCTTCACGGTGTCGTAGACCGGCACCCCCAGCATGGTCTGGCCTCCTTTGCCGGGGGTTACACCCGCGACCACCTTGGTGCCAGCCTTCATCATGGCCTCGGTGTGGAAGGCTCCTTCGCGTCCGGTAATGCCTTGCACGATGACCTGGGTGTCTTTGTTGACCAGGATGCTCACTTCGTACCTCCCGTCATCGAGATGATGGCTTTGGCGGCTTCGACCGAGGTGGGATACATGTACACAGGGCGGCCTTTCAAAAGGGTTTTGGCTTCTTCTTCGGCAGTACCGGCGACGCGCATAGCCACTGGCTTGGTGAGGAGGCCTTCGTCCAGCGCGCGAATGACACCTTTGGCGACCTCGTCGGCGCGGGTAATGCCTCCGAAGATGTTGATGAAGACGCCCCTCACATCGGGGTCTTTGAGCACCACTTTGAGCGCGTTGTACACGACATCGGCTTTAGCACCACCTCCGATATCCAGGAAGTTGGCGGCCTTGCCGCCGCAGCGCTGAACCAGGTCGAGGGTGTACATGACCAGCCCGGCGCCGTTGCCGATAACGCCAATGTTGCCGTCGAGCTTGACGTAACTAAAGCCGTAGTTGGATGCCTCGACCTCGAGGGGGTGCTCGGCCTCGAACTCGCGCAGCGGGGTCAGGTCGGGGTGGCGGTAGAGGGCGTTGTCATCCAGCACAATTTTGGCGTCGGCAGCGACCACCTCGCCGGAGTCGGTGATTACCAGCGGGTTGATCTCGGCGGTGGAAGCGTCAATGCCCACATAAGCCTGGTAGAGTTTGACCAGCACATCGGCCAGCTTGTTGAGGTTGCCCTCCATGCCAGCGCGTTTAACCAGCTCGCGTGCTTCAAAGGGGCGCAGGCCCTTATGAGGGTCGATGGGGTATTTGATCAGGGCTTGAGGGCGGGTGGCTGCCACCTCTTCGATGTCCACTCCCCCTTCCTTGGAGAGCATTAACACCACCCGCTGGCTCACCCGATCCAGGATCATGCCTGCGTAGTATTCCTTTGCAATGTGCAGACCCTTGGCCACCAGGACTTTCTTGGTGATAAAGCCGTTGATGTTAAGGCCCAGTATCTGGGTGGCCTTTTCACGGGCCTCTTCAGGGGTTCGGGCTAGCTTGACGCCCCCGGCCTTGCCTCTCCCACCGGTGTGCACCTGGGCTTTGATGACCACCAGGTCGCCGTACTCGCTGGCGATTTGCTTGGCCTCGTCGGCAGTAAAGGCGATCTTGCCGGGGGGAACCGGGATGCCGTACTTGGCGAGGATCTCTTTGGCCTGATACTCGTGTAGGTTCACACTTGCCTCCGTGGATTTAGGTTTGCCAACCTAACGGCTACGCACTGCCGCTCGCCATTATAAGTTCTTTTTCACAGGGTATGCGAAACCGGGTGGTACAACCCTAAGCAGAGCCCTGCTGCACTGGTAACTCGAGGGGTTTACCTACATAGATCGTTGCGGCAAATATCCAGCACCGCCCAGTCGCGTCCCGGCTGGTTGCGCACCACCAGTTTTACCCACAACGTACCGCCCTCGGCCCAGTAACGGTCTCCGGTACTGTTATCGAAATCGCTGCGTGAGGCCGCTCGAGCCAGCTTATTGCGGTTATCTATCCAGTAATCACGGTAGATGAACGGCTCCCCGTTGTAAGGGATGGCCAGGTTGATGAACTCGCCCGGGGCGCTGTCGTCAAAGCGCAGCCTAAGCTTGTTGGGCATGTCTCCAGTTAAGCTGAGCGTGTAGCTGCGACCCTTGATCACGGTGGCCCCAAACTCGGTATTGGCTCCCTCCTGAGGTCGGCCCCACATGCGGAAGACCGGGTTGCTGCCGTCGTTGCGTTGCAGGGAGACCGGGGCGATGTCACCGCCGCTTTGGTTGTAAATATACAGGCGCCCGTAGCTGTAGTTGCAAATTCCGGCGTTCCAGTCAGTCCTAATTTCGCAGTTGATGTCGAGCAAGAAGGGGGTGTTGAGCACGATGGCATGGCCGGGGTGGCCCCCCACCGAACCATCGATATCCACAAAAACCGCACCCCGGTAGCCATCGGCGCTATCATCGTTGGCAATTTCTTCAGGGGTGGGCTCTGGACGTGGAGGCAGGTAGACGGGCTTGGCGTTGGTGAAGCGCGCGCCCTCGGCGAAGTTGCGGCTGTCAATGGCAAAGTCGGTGAAGCGCAGGTAGCTCAGGGCCCCGGCCTCGCGGGTGGCGGTTTGGCTGCCCTGGGCGTTCTGGATTTGCAGGGGCTGGAAGTTGAAAAACTGCACATTGCGGAAACCGATTTTGCCGTCGTAGAACTCGAAGCCGCGAATGGGGAAGTTGTCCTGGATGGGGCCGCCGCTGCTGGCCGCCCAGGGCCTGGGCAGGCTGCGTCCGTCGCTACCGCGGAACTCCCAGTTTTCGGGAAAGCCTTTATTGGCACTATCGCCCACCACCAGCGAGTCTTCCAGGGTGCTTTCTTGTGAGGCGAAGGTCACCCCGATGGCGTTATCGGCCAGTTTAGCCCCGGTGACCTTGTGGTTGATGCCGCGCAGCCAGGCGGCGTTGCCTCGGTTTTTGTAGGCGGTGAAGTTTTTGAACTCGGCGACTATGGGCGGGTTTTCGGTGTTGCTGTTACTTGGATTGCTAGGATTGGTGCGGGGGTTGTAGACGCTGGGCTCAGCGGCCAGGGTATTTTTGTTGGGGCCGCGGTCGACCATCAGGCCATCCCAGTTGGAGTGGGCCACATTCCCCGAGAACTCGCCCAATGGGGTGCGGCGGGGCCAGATGGTGGTGGTGGCCGAGGGGCCGGTGGGATTTTCGGGCAATGCGTACCAGAAACCGGTGTGATCGGAGCCGGCGGCCACGTTGTTGCGCACGATGTTGTCGGGGTGGGTGATCCAGAAGGTGGCGGGGGTTTTATCGGTGGGGATTACACCCAGCTCGCCCTTGGCCGGGTCGGGTTTGCGGGTCAGGATGCCCAGGTTGCCCTCGATGAGGTTTTTGCTCTCGGCGCCGTCCTCGAGGAAGTAGCAGTGGCCCAGGGTGTTATAGGCCACGTTGCCGACGACCTCGACCTCGCTGGTGCCGTGAATGGTTACGCAGCGGTTAAAGGACTCGTGGATGGAGGAATTTTTGATGTACTGCCCCGGCGCCCGGCCCATCAGGTGCCAGTGGATGGGGTAGCGGGCCAGGGTGTTGCGCTGCCCCATGCGGTAGAGTTCTACACCTGAAACCCGCATAGTGCTGCCCATCATGGCCATGATGTGCCCGCCAAAACCGGAGCTGCTCGATGAATCGTCCCCCCGGATCAGGATGTTGCGGGAGAGCAGCCCCACCTCGCCCCGCTGGTCTACCCCGTAGGTGATCTCGCCAAAATGGGGGTACCTGAGGGGGGCATCCAGGGTGAGGGTATTGCCGCTGATGGCCTGGATGGTGCGCACCTCGGCCTGTCGGGGGTTGTAATCGGTGGAGGCCAGCACAATCCGGTCGCCCGCGCGCCAGCCGCTGGCATCCAGCACGGTGATCTGGGTGGCCCCAGCAGGGGCGGTCTGGGCCAGTTTGGTCCAGCCTTTGCGCGGCTCGCCGTGCAGATCCAGGATGCCCCCCATCACCCCCAGCACCTTGCTGCCCATGCCCATCTGGTCTTCCTCGGGGTTGTTGCCGGTGAGGGTGATGACGGCGCGGTTGCGGAAGGGCTGGTTGGGGGTGCCGACCTCGAGCCTCCCGTGCACCATAATCCAGTCGGCGCTCAGCTCCAGGTCTCGGTTATCGAAGCGCAAAACGCCGTTGATGGTCAGGCCCTTGAGGGGGGGCGGGCTTACGTCGAGCACCACAGCCAGATCGGGGGGAATCACCACCACCTCGCCGGCGCGGGGTAGCTGCCCGCTGGGCCAGGTGCGGGGGTCTGACCACATACCAGTGCGGCTGGGGTTGGGGCCGCCGGGGGTAGGGGGGCCTGCGCTATCGGTGTTGCAGGCTGTTAGCGCAACGATTATTAGCAGACCTAGCCAGCGTATCATCTAATCTCCTCGTAATGGTTTCTTAGAACGGTGGCCCCTGCAAGGGTGTTTATGCTGCTAACTTTCAGGATACGGGTCAAGTAACTCTAATTTGTTTGGTGCTGCATTAAGACTCGCTTCATCAATTAAGCACAAACCCTGCTGCAAGGACCACCCCAGCGGCCTAGACAAAGCGTCACGTCCGCTCTATACTCAGTACTCGCTGGCGCCGAGGAGTAGCGCAGCCTGGTAGCGCACCTGCTTCGGGAGCAGGGGGTCGCTGGTTCGAATCCAGTCTCCTCGACCAACTCAACCGGTGCGACGTGCCACTAGACCCGAACCCGAAGGCTCGGGTTCTCACCCGGTTAAAATAACGCTCGGTAAAACTCGGAAAGGGTTAAACTAAAGCCCTGCAAGCTAGATACGAGGTCGGGGGTGCCTTTTTTGAGGCGCACCTGTACGAAACGGTTGGGTTATGAAGCGTTTTCTAGTGGTTGTCAGCGCCCTCATGGTTGTAGGGATGGCTGTTGCGCAGTCGAGCCCCTACCGCTTGAGGGTGCTGTCCTGGAGCTGTCAGGCCTTTGCACGCGGGGTGCTGATTCAGGGCACGGTGCGCAATATCAGCCCCCGGCCTTTGCAGGACTTGCGGGTGAGTGCTCGAGTGATTGGCCCAGGGCTGCGCATGGCCGCTAACTCGGCGCCCCTGCAGGATCGCAACCTAATGCCGGGGGAGTCGGCGCGCTTTGAGCTGCGGGTTCGCACCAATTTTGATTCGGTGAGCCGTTGTGAGCTGTGGTTCCGCAATCCTCGAGTGATCCAGATCGCCACCCTGGTGCCCAATCCCCGTTGAGCGCCCGGAGGCGCAACGCCTGGGTCTCTGGGTTCCGCTATCTTTGGTAGCATTGGCGGTATGAGATTGGGTGCCCTTATCTTGGGAATCTTTTTCTGGCTGGGGCTGGGTCAGGCGCAGGGCGTGGTGTACAAGCTGCGCGTCACCGAATGGAGCTGCACACCCAGCGCGGGGGTGATGATTGCGAGGGGAACCGTGGTTAACCAGTCCGGCCAGACCCTACACAACGTGCGCGTCAACCTGCGGGTGGTGGACAAAGTGGTTACCACGGTCAACGGGGTTCCGAACCGAAGGGTTTACGGCACCAACTCGGCCCCGATTGCCGAGCGAAGCCTGGCCAACGGGGCCAGCAGCCGCTTTGAGGTGCGGGTTCGGCCTGCGCAACTTCAGGGCACCCAGTGCCAGCTCTGGTTCCGTAGCCCGGACATCGTGCAAATCCCCACCCGTGTGCCGGGTCAGTAGCCGATATGCTGCGCATTTTAGGTGGAACTGCCAAAGGCGTGGCCCTGAAGGTGCCGGAATCGGCGCGGCCCAGCCCGGTGCGGCTGCGCAAGGCCCTCTTCGATTTTTTGCGCTTTAGGTACCCCCGCCGGGGCCGCTTCCTGGATTTGTACGCGGGTAGCGGCGCGGTGGGCCTCGAGGCCGCCTCGGAGGGCTTTGAAACCACCTTGGTGGAAAAGGATCGGCAGGCTATCCAGTTCCTGAGGGAGAATGCCACCAAGGCCCGCCTGAAGGTTCGGATCGAGGGGATGCCGGTGGAGCGCTACTTGCAAGAAGCCAGGCGGCAAGGGCTGCGCTTCACGGTGGCTTTTATGGCCCCGCCCTATCCCCACGACCTGTTGCAGGATTTTGAACGGCTGCTCGAGGCGCGGGTGGTCGAAGCCGGTGGGTTGTACATCCTGCAGCACCCCACCGACCTGCACCTGCCGATGGGGGAGCGACGGGTGTATGGCTACAACTGCCTCACCATCATCGAGGCCGACATGTTCGAGCCGCCGGAATGAGGGGTTTGACCCGAGGCGCTTTGCCATGTGAAGATACGGGCCGAAAGCGAGGCGCTATGCACGTGGTTTACCCTGGCAGTTTCGACCCTTTGCATAACGGGCATTTTGACGTGATCCAGCGGGCCTCGAGGCACTTTGCAAAGGTCACGGTGGCGGTGCTCGAGAACCCCTCCAAGCGGGGGCTATGGCTTTTCACGCCCCTGGAGCGCGTGGAGATTATCCGGCGGGCGGTGGCCTCGGCCCGGCTTGCCAACGTGGAAGTGGATACCTTCAACGGCCTTCTGGCCGAGTATATGAAGCAGATTGGCTCGAGGGTCATTGTCAAGGGATTGCGGGCGGTCTCCGACTACGAGAACGAACTGCAGATGGCCCACCTGAACCGCCAGTACGGCAACCACCCCGAGACTTTTTTCATCATGGCGGCCACCCGTTGGTCGTTTGTCTCCTCCACCATGGTCAAGGAGATCGCCCGCTACGGGGGCGATGTGTCGAAGTTGGTACCACCTGCTACGGTAGAGGCTTTGCGGGAAAAACTCAGCTCTGTGGAGAAGTGAAGTATGCAGACACACCCCAGCAAATACGGTAAAGCCCTGGAAATAGGCCATCTGATTGGGGGAGAGGAGGTGTTCGAGGGCCCTTGGCTCGAGCGCCACAACCCCGCCGACCGCGCCGACCTGGTAGCCCGCTTCCCTGAAGCCCCCAAAGAAACCCTGCGCAAGGCGGCCCAGGCGGCCCAGAAAGCCTTCCAGGAATGGTCGCGCACCCCCGCGCCGGTGCGCGGGGCGGTGCTGATGAACCTGGCCGAGGTGCTGACCCGCGAAAAAGCCACCCTGGTGCGGCTGATGGTGCGCGAGGTGGGCAAGACCTTCAAAGAAGCCGGTGGGGATGTGCAGGAGGCCATTGACACCGCTATCTTTTTCGCCTCGGAAGGCCGCCGGCTCTACGGCCAGACCGTGCCCAGCGAGATGAAGAACAAGGAGCTCTTCACCTTCCGCCGGCCCGTCGGGGTGGTGGGGATGATTACGGCGGGCAACTTCCCCATC
>Ga0209478_1000852_pt1 | contig 30117 bp, 26 predicted proteins | sample DewCreD2012metaG_5_FD_184109 | JGI IMG/M metagenome (GOLD analysis project Ga0209478, IMG submission 184109) | Hot spring sediment bacterial and archeal communities from British Columbia, Canada, to study Microbial Dark Matter (Phase II) - Dewar... ...
AGACTATCTGTTGCTAACTGAAAATGATAACTCTGGATAGTTTTCATACTCTCTTCGGCTTTTTGCCATTTAAATATGAGGTTTGATATCGGCTGATTAATTGAGTTATTAGGTGGACTAAATAATGAAGCTGCGTATGGTTTTCCAAGCGTTCTGAATCTCCATATTTCACTCCAATCACCTGTTCCTGCTACATTTTTACCTCTAATTCTCCAATAATATTTTGTATTTGGACTTAAGTTGTTCAAAGGGTAAGAGTTATTTTGATGATTTTCTTCGTTTACTATTATATTTTGAAATATACTATCAGTTGATACCTGTACTACATACTGTGTAGAATTCTGATCATAGCTCCATTGAAGTAATGTATTAAATGGATTAACAACTTCATCATTCAGAGGTGATATTAACGTCGGTCTCGAAGGCTTATTAAAAAGTTCAACAAAACCACTTATTGTGCTCTTAAGTATATTTTGTGATTGCGAATTAGAAAGTATACCATTGCTTAGTAATATAGGTAGATTACCTGTTAAATTACCGCTCAAAGCATCGAATAAAACGATAACTCCTGAGTTTCCAAGGAAAGGTTTTTGAGTTGGTGAAAATGAAATAATTCTATAAACATTGCCTGTAATCTTAGCGATGTTAATTATATGATCTTGCTTTCTATTAGACAATTTTATACTATTTGTTAAATATTCTAAACTATCAGGTAGAGTTATATCAAACTGGAAGGCTACAAACTGTTCATAGTTATTGACGCTAATAGTAATCTTAATTGTATCATTTGAAAATCCAGTGCTGCTATTTGCAATAATATAATTAGGTGCGAAAGCATTTGCAGTCAGATTAATAATAAAAGGGTCTTCATCTGAATCATTGCTTCTAATAATAAATCTACCTGTATGACTGCCTTTTTGATTATTATGAAAATAAAACCTAAAATTTTTATAATGGCCTTGTGGAATAACAATTGGTAAAACTGCATTAGACCAAAAAGAGTTATTGTTTGATGTTAACGAATTTATAACAAGCGTGTCATTCCCATAATTGTAAATTTGATAATCATAAATAGCAGTATCAGTTACTGAAACCTCTCCAAAGTCGACAATTGAATTCCCGTGAATATCAGGGGATGCAATATTAATATAACTTGAATAATATCCTGAGACTACATTTTGTGCCGACGAATCTGAAACAATTACATTATCTAATGAATAGTAGTAATTTCCTCCATTCCCATTTAGATTAAATTTCATTCTTAAAATATAACCCGATGAATCGCGGAAAGGTTTATTAGTCGGAGAGAAAGACACAACGCGCAATCGATTTGCTCCAACATAATTTGCACTGATTATATGATCTTGTTTTCTTTCTGTCAGGAAAATTGAGTCTGATATAAAACTTATTACATTCGGTATTATTATATCGAATTGAAAGCCAACCACTGGTTCCATATTATTCATTGAAAATAAAATGTCAATGGGATAGCCTGATCTACCTGAAGATGGATGCGCATGTAGCTCATTGACAGCAAACGCCACAGCAGTTAATTGCACGTTAGCTTTATTGCTTGCTGGATCGTTTGATTCAACAGTTAAAATGGTGTTATAAATCCCCTTTTTTAATGAATTAAATTTTATGGTTATAATTCGATTACTCCCAGGTGAAATTGTAAATGATGTATCCCCAATTATTTTGAAATATTTATTTCCAGTATAAATACGATTGACTATTAAGTTTAAGTTTCCTGTATTTTGAATGACAACACTTCTTTCAGTTGAATTCCAGAGAGGAGTGCTGCCAAAATCTAATTGGGAAGGAGTTATATTTATTTTTGGTGAATAAATAGTAAGGGAGCCATTTGAAAATGAGGTTAGAATATTCTCAGAATTGGCGTTGCTAATAATAGGGTTTATAATCAGAATTGGATAAACACCAGGTTCAGTTTTTAGTTTAATTTTGAATTTAGCTACACTACCTGAATCTCCAAGAAAAGGACTCTGATTAATAGAGAAAGCCAATACCCTTAATAAATTATTTTGAATTAAAGATGCGGATATTATATGGCCATTACTTCTTTCGGTTAATACTGCTGAATTTGGGATGTATAATGATTGTGTCGGTAATTCTATATCTGTCTGAAATGCAACAAAATTATTCGCATTGTTTATTTTAATATCTATCACAAGTGTATCATTGAAGCTTCCACTATAATCAGGAATAAACATTGTATTTTGCCCGTATAGAAAAATTGATATTAAACAGAAAAGTATGAAGGTTCTCATAAAAAACTCATTTCAGATTTTTAAAATGAATTTTAATTTTACTTATGCTTATTTAAGCAACAACATTTTCTTTTGAGAGACATATTTATCTGCCTTTATCCGGTAAATGTAAACTCCAGTGGATACCAGATGACCAGAATTGTTATGTCCATTCCATGTTATTTCATAATAGCCTGGTTGTTGATGGCTTGTTTTGTAATCCCATACTTTCTGTCCCAATATATTATATATAGTTAATTCCACATCTCCTGGATTTGGCAAAGCATATCTTATAATTGTTGTTGAGTTAAATGGGTTAGGATAGTTTTGATATAAATGATATTCCTTTGGTATTATCTCACCATCGTTTATCAGACTGATTTCTACTTTTTCTCCTTTTAAATTACTTCCCATTACCTCTTTAAGTTCTTTGAAGTATCCTTGAGACAGCTTAAACAAAATTTCTTTTTCACTGTTTTTAATCGTTTGATTTTTGAAGCTATAAATAACCACATACATTGTATCTCCAATCGTATTATATGAAAGTTCCATACCTCTGGCTGCTTCTCCAGTTATCACAGTGGAGTTACCTAAATTTTTCCCAACAAGTTTAAATTGCAATCCTGCTAATCCTTCTCCATTTTCGATGTATGCAGTTTTTGTGTCAAAGGAGATTTTTGGTTTATTTGATATGGCTGCAAATTTTGGAACATTCCCCATAATTATGTTTACTACACCCACTACATCAAGTATGTTAACTTGTCCATCCTGATTAACATCAGCTGCTTCAAATATAAATGGTTGAGGATTTTGGCTGAGAATGAAACTTATTATTGTTGTAATATCAAGAATGTTTATTGACAGGTCTCCGTTTGCATCGCCAATGGAAGCTGTAAATGGAATTGAACTAACTATCTTTGACGAATCTGTTTCGTCGAAGTTCGTTCTTACAATTTTATAATAATAATAGTATTTCTTGTTAGGTATCACATTAAAATCAGTGTAAATTGTATCAGTAATTAAAGATGAGTTTATCAAAATAGGTTCTGTTAGTGTTGAATCATTTATATGCTCAAATCGGTACATATTATAACCAAGTACATCCGGAATAAATGCAGGATCCGGGTTAGACCATTCAAGAGTTACTCTGCCGAGACCAGCTGTCGCTTGAAAATCCTCTGATGCACTTCCTGCTGCATCTATTAGAAATTCAAATCGTTGATCTTCGATTGGTATTTCAAAGCCTTCAGTGTCCCTTGCTCCTTCTACTCTTATTCTATTTATGCCATCTCCGGTATAGAGTTTTACGGTATAGTATGCTGTCCAAACAGTACTATCAGGAGACCATGATGCCGAGTCAACTACAGCGTGTTGTGTATAAGGTTCTCTTACCCCAAAAGTCAATTTTGGTGGATAATTAATATCCATTGGACGATTAAAATATACATCAAATCTGTGTGTTCCTACACCCAGGGGTTCAACAAATTCTTCCTGTGCATCCTTTCCGTTAACCAATACTTTCCACACTATTCCATGAGCTGAATCGTCAGGAATGCTTAGTAATGGGAAAGGATTCGCTAATGGTAAACTTGGATCTTCCCAAAAATCATATATTTGCTCTTCATAACCACCATTACTTTTTCCCCAATAGTTATAGGGTATATTTATTAAATCCATGTTCCCGCCAAATGAGATAAAATGACTTTTAATTAAATTATTTTTTCTAATGTCTTTATTGCTTGTTTCTAAGTGAAAATTAACAGATGCATTCACAAAATTATTGTATCTAATTCTTTTATTATCTAACAGACCACTAGGATAATCAATTAATTTAACGTTATAGATATTATTATTTTCCATTATAGTTAGGCTATAAGTTGAGAAGGGTTTAATATTATTAATATAACGAAAAATACTATTCTTTATTATGTTCACTCCCTTTATAAAATCATGTAAAAAATTTAACGATTGTAATATATTTTCAAAAGTACAGTTTTCAATTAAACAGGATCCATAACCCCAATAATCATTCCAGTATGGAGTACCAATATTATAAAAGTAGCAGTATATTAAGCTATCCGGGGTTAGAGGTCGCGTGTCTCTTTTAATTCCTGATCCTATCCCATTGTAAGAAGTAAATTCTATCAGGCTGTCCTTCGAACCTTTTGCAATAATTTTTCCATTAACATAAATATAATTACCACCACGAATGTATACTTTGGTACCAGGCGAAATATAAAGTTTCCCATTAGCACCAACTCTAAAAGGTTTATTTACAAGCCAGAGTTTATCGGGAGTCAAAACCATAATAGAGTCCATTACCCCTGACAATTCTTCCCCATTTTCAATATTTAAAATTATTTGTTGTTTAATGGTATCAATTGAACCCATATACCATAGTTTAGAAGAGAATGCTATATCCCTATCATGAACAACATTTGGATTAATATGTATTCTTAATGTATTAAACTCGTTTGTTCTTCTTGCATAAGGACTAATACTTCCAATAAAAGCTTTATCTTTAATAATAGAAGCCGTAGTTGTATCTTCAAATTCACTGAATTCAATTCCCACCCATACAGAATCAGCCTGGCCCCAGGTATTCCTTACTTCAAACCATAACTCAATTGTCTCACCAGCGTCTGTTCTTCCATCTCCATCCCCATCTAATGTATCAACAATTTTATGTGAAACAAACCATAAAACAGGTTTTGCTTGAACTGTCATTGCATTTGCTAACTGGAGATGAAGATTTATAGTGTTTATCAAATTACCCCACATTAATTCTTGTGATTGACCAGTAAATTGTTTTTGGTACAAAGAAACTGCCCCAGAAACTAAAGGTGCTGCCATTGAGGTACCATTATATACCCTATAACCACCATTTGGGATTAAACTTAATATACTAACACCGGGCGCTCTTAATTCATAATTGTTTAATTCTTCATATTGGCTGAATACGGGTCCATCTTGATCGTAGTTAGAGAAACCCGCTAAGCCACTTTGAGTTGTTGCTTCAATCCCTAAAACATAAGATATCGCAGCTGGATAAAATCGGGCGCAAAACATCCCTGGACCAATACATTTAGTATCATTTCCAGCAGCAGCCACCAAAGTAGCGGTACCGTAAGCATTTGCAAGAGCATTTTCCATCGTTAGACTTCTTGCATAACTACCAAAACTCATATTTATTACATTTGCTCCTTTATTCATAGCGTAAATTATTCCCTGGGTTATTTTAGCTGCATCTCCTCTTCCGCTACTCTGGAATACTTTAATAGCCATTATCTTTGCACCCCAATTAACGCCAGCTATTCCTATTCCATTGTTTGCTTCAGCTGCTGCTATTCCAGCTACATGTGTTCCGTGAGTGTTATCATCCATAGGATTGTTGTCATTATTAATAAAGTCCCATCCCCTGATATCATCAATAAATCCGTTTCCATCATCATCTATTCCATTGTCTGGGATTTCTAATGAATTTATCCATATTTTATTCTGAAGATCCGGGTGTAACCAGTCAACTCCTGTATCAAGTATTGCTATAAGTTGTGTTGTATCTCCTGTTACCGTAGACCAAACCTGATTTATTTGTGTTGCAGGAATTCCCCACTGTTCGTTGTACAACGGATCATTGGGAGTTACTACATCTGTTGATAATGGTAGTGTAGTAGATTGTGGAAATAACTCTTTTGGTGAATAAACTTTTAACGGATTTTCTTTTAACCACTCTTTCATTTCTGCTTCGTTTAATGGAGGTGATAGTGGTTCACTTTCTATTATGGAATAAATATAATTCGGTTCTGCGTATACTACATTCTCGTTTTCATTCAGTTCTCTTATTGCATCAAATATGAAGGTTAGGGAGTCACATTGAAGTTTATAAATATTATGTAAGCTCGGTACTTCAAATTCGTATCCATTGAATGATTTTAAGAATTTCTTTTCAATCTTTTTTTTCTCTTGTGGAAAAACTTTTTCTATAGCTGTCACTTTATATTTCTGCATTATTTCATCAATTGAAGGTACGCCAACAGTTACATATCCATTTGTTTTACCAAGAACTAAACTAACTTCATCTTTGAATTTTACTAATATTTGTCCGGGGACGTACTCAAATTGAGAAGCTCGACTATCCAATGTTATTACATCATATAATGTTGTATCTCCGTTATTAGACGGGCAGTTTGTGCATGGATTTTGAGAATAAAGTCTAACTGATATGATGAAAACTAAAAAGATTGTAAATAGTTTTTTCATGGCTAAACCTATTAGATTTATTTTGTAACTATTTATTTAACGTAAAAGGAGCATTTTAATTGTTTTGGTAAATTCCTTGTTACTCATTGAATAAAAATAAATTCCACTGGGGACTTGAATATTCTCAGAACTCTTACCATCCCACTCAAATTCAGAATAACCTGGTGAGATAGTTTTAGTCTCTTTTTTTATCATTCTCCCACAGACATCAGTTATTATAAAATCTATCTCTGTTTTGAGAGACGAAAAAATGGCAATCTTTGTAGATGAATTAAATGGGTTGGGATAATTCACAAATAGCTGAAATTTTTCTGACTCGTTTTCAGGTTCAAATGAAATAGTATCGAAGTATTTTGTTGTACCGTCAGAATTAACTTGTTTTATTCTATATGAAATTGTATTCATTTTCTGGTGATACTTTAAAACATCGACAAAAGTGAAATAACTTTGATCTGAATGATTGTCGTAATTTACAAAGCCAATGGTTTCCCATTCAGAATTTGAAAATTGTCGCTCGATAAAAAAGCATTGAATGTTTTCTTCGTTGTTGGTTTTCCAGAATAATTGAATACCATTATCATTTCTAATCCCGTAGAAAATCGGCATTTGAACCAACACAATGAAGCTGCTAACTGTTATTTTTCCGTTTATAAAATGAGTAAGAATATTTTGAGAGTTACTGTTACTGATAATTGGATTGATTAGTTCAATTGTAAATATTCCTGTAGTATCTCCAGCTATGAGTTTAAAATATAGAACCACTCCGGTATCTCCATAGAAACTGTTTTGATTGAATGAAAAAGCTAAAACTCGTAATATATTTCCTGGGATAAGATTAGCAGAAAGAATGTGACCATTAGCTCTTTCAGATAGATTAGCAGAATTATTTATATATGTAAATCCCTCTGGGATTTTTACATCTGTTTGAAATGCAACAAACGCTTCGGAATTATTGATGTGTAAACTAATCGAGACAGTATCTAAGATCTGAGTTTGAATGTCTCTAATGAACATTATGTTTTGAGGTAAGAGTTGAGTGGTAGTGAGAGTAAAAAATAAAAAGAGTAACAATCTCTTCATATTGTATTCTCTTTTTTTGAAATGATTGGCACTTTAATCACAAATAAAGACCGAAAATGTATTAAAAACATCAATGTATTAAATAAATAAAAGTTAATTTTTAATTAACATGCCAATAGTAATTTTTTTGTCAAAATAATTAAATAATCTACTAATGTCAAAAAAAGACGAATAAAAATATAATCTTAATATTATGGGATTTAATTACCTCAAACTTTTTTATTATAAAATTATTGCAGGATAATATTATAGAAGAGTTAATTATAGTGATAGTTTGCTGGTTACTAAGTTGTAAGATAAAACTTTAGAAAAATTATTTTTTCTCAATTCAAGTTCATAAAAAGATTTATTCTGATTTGAACAAACAAAGTTTTTTTGGTTCAGTGTAATTTTGGGTTTATCACTAAAAGTATGCTAGTGGTAGCCATGCTTTTTCTATCAGGAATAGATAATATTATCTTTTAATCGATAAATGTAATTCTCCCTATAAAGTCTCAATTAATAAACGAATTTGAGTTTTAAATTTACAATTAGAATTTTTATTAAAAGCGTTAGGGCTGACTAAAAAGTATTATTCTGTCACCTTGAATTCATTTCGTTGTCAATTTTTAGAACATAAATTCAAGATTAGATTCAGACCCAAATTCCAGATAACACTTTTTGGTCAGCCCCTTTTTTAACTTATAAAATATATTTACTCAAATCTCTGTTTTTCACTATTGTGCTGAGTTTTTCGTTTACCATTTCTTTTGTGATGCGAATTTTCTTCTCTTTAATCTGATCAGGCACACCGTAAAGAATGTCTTCAAGTAAAGTTGTTAAAATCGTATGAAGTCTTCGAGCTCCAATGTTTTCAACTTGCTCGTTAACTTCAGCGGCAGTTCGAGCAATTTCTTTTATCGCATCATCTTCAAATTCTATTTCAACACCTTCACTTTTAAGTAATGCTGAGTATTGTTTTATCAATGCATTTTCTGGGAGAGTTAAAATTTTTACAAAGTCATCTTCAGTCAAACTGTGTAGCTCAACTCGAATTGGAAATCTACCTTGTAGTTCTGGAATTAAATCTGAAGGTTTGGAAACATGAAAAGCACCTGATGCAATAAACAATATGTGATCGCTTTTAACCGGTCCATATTTTGTGTTAACCGTTGAACCTTCAACAATAGGAAGTAAATCTCGTTGAACTCCTTCTCTGGAAACATCAGGTCCAACTTTTGAAGGAGGTCCTGCAATTTTGTCTATCTCGTCAATAAAAATTATACCAGTATTTTCAACTCGAAAGATTGCTTCTTTGATAATGGCATCCATATCAATTAATTTTTTAGCTTCTTCTTCCCGGAAATAATTCCTTGCTTCTTTGATTGTCATTTTCTTCTTCTTTGTTTTTTTTGGTAGAATGTTTCCCAGCATATCTTGAAGATTAATTCCGAGATCATCCGGACCAAAAGGACCAAGTATTTGCATCACAGGTCCACTCGTATCGGCTTGAGCTTCAAACTCAATTATTGTATCATCGAGTTCGCCTTTTATTAATTTCTCGCGATAAAAATCTCGCGCTGATTTCCTTGTTGATTCTTGTGGGAACTCTGGATGTTGTTCTTTATCAGCCGGAATTGGGAGAGGTTCTTTTACCTGTTTTCTTACAGGTTCAAGCAATATATCTAAAATTTTTTCATCAGCCAGTTGTTGAGCTTTTTCTCTAACTTCTTCCATCCTTTCAGCTTTGACCATATTTACAGCAATATCAGTAACTTCTCGAATCATTGATTCGACATCACGGCCCACATATCCAACTTCAGTATATTTCGAAGCTTCAACTTTCAAAAATGGTGCGTTTGCAAGCTTTGCGAGTCTTCTTGCAATTTCAGTTTTTCCTACACCAGTTGGACCAATTAAGATTATGTTATTTGGTAAAATTTCTTCTCGAAGATTTTCTTGAACCTGTTGTCTTCTCCATCTATTTCTTAGTGCAATAGCAACTGCTTTCTTTGCAGCATCTTGTCCCACAATGTATTTGTTCAGTTCTTTTACAATTTCAGATGGAGTCAAACTTTTTATCGTGAATTTATTTTCCTTTTGATTCTTTTTGCTTTTCATAATTTTCAGAGCTCCTCAATTATAATATTATCATTTGTGTAAATACAAATTTCAGCTGCAGCCTTAAGTGATTCTTCTACAATTTCCTTAGCTGAGAGATTACTATGTTTTACCAGCATCCTTGCAGCAGCCAGAGCATAACTTCCGCCAGAACCAATTGCTACTATATTATCATCTGGTTCGATTACATCACCATTACCGGAAATTATCAAAGCTTTTTCTTTCGACACAACAGCAAGCAAGGCTTCAAGTCTTCTGAGATATTTATCGGTTCTCCAGTCTTTAGCTAGTTCAACAGCAGCTCTTGAAAGATTACCTTTGTATTGCTCTAATTTATCTTCAAATCTTTCGAGTAATGTAAATGCGTCAGCCGATGCACCTGCAAAGCCTGCAAGAACTGTATCGTTATAAAGTTTCCTTACTTTTCGAGCGTTGTGTTTCATAACAGTTTGACCAAGGGTGACCTGGCCATCTCCTCCCATTGCTGCATTTCCATTATGAACGATGCCTATTATTGTTGTCGAATGAATCTTTTCCATTTGAACTCCTACGGTAAACTTTTGTTGATTTTTTTCCATTCTTCATACCATGAGATATAAGGTGTTATTATCGGGACAGCTGTCATTTTTCCACCAAATCCTGTGTAACGATAGACAAACATATTAAGATTGCTTACTTTTATTGATTTTAATAATTCTAAATTAATATTCTTTATGTGTTTTTGAGCAAGATTTGCAACAAGCTTATCCCTTTGCTGATCAAATTTCTTTTGTTTCAATTCCAATCGAATTTTGTCTTTCAATTCACTGAAATTTTTCACACTGACTGAATCGGGTCTTTCTATTTTTTTATCAAGAAGTTTTATAATTGAATATCCATCTTTTGTTTCAATTGGTGCAAAGATTTCACCTATGTTTAATCGCTCTGCTGTTCTTCCAATTTCATCATACATGGTTGTTGGGAAATAACCAAATTCACCATTTTTCTCAGCAGCCCATTTCCTCTTTGAATATTCCCGGGCAAGTTGACCAAAATCATCACCCTCTTTTAATTTATTTAAGATTAACTCGACTTTATCTAAACTATCAACAAGTATTTCCTGAATATTCACGAGAATGATTTCTTCAGAGCTTATACTTCTTTCCTTAATATAATTTTCTATCTCTTCATCGGTAATTTCTATGTTGTTTTTCAAGCTTAAAGTATACCATGTTGAATAATAAAAATCTTTCCACATTTCGATATCTTTTTTGACTTCTGGTTTCAAATGTAATCCTTGACGATAACCTTCTTCTGCCAAGTATTCATCTTCAAGAAAATTTTTAATTGCTTTATTTAGTTTAGAAGCAATATGTCTTTCTGTCGAATCAATTACACTAAAACCTTTAAAAAGTAGAGTGCGAAGAAACTCACTGATTGTAAAATTCTTTTTCTCCATTTTTATCAAAATAAAATTCTTTTTATTGCCAAGTTCATTTTCAATTTGATTTACATCTTCAGGATCAATTATATACTCATTGTTTCTGATCGGTGATTGATGTTCAAATTTGTACTTAAATCTCTTTGTTAATACCTCAACAAGATTCCAGAAGACTTCACCATCAGCTTCGCCTCGTTTGTTTGAGAAAAACTTTTTGAAATATTCATTGTAGAGTTTTTCTTCTATTCTCTGTTTAAGAATTTTCTCTGCTTTTCTTGAAGCATCATTGAATTCTTTTGGACCCATTGCGATGTTCATTCGAGAACTATCTACTTTGAAAATGTAATAACCGAGAGATGATTTTAAAGGTCTGGTGAAATTACCGGGTTCGGTTACATACAACACATTTTCAAAATCTTCAATTAGAGTGCCGTAGGTAATTTCAATTGGAGATTTTTGATCTTCACTAATCACTCGTGAATTAAATATTGAATCGAATTTGGCTCCGTTGAGGAGAGCATCGTAAATAGAAAATATTTTGGCAGAATCTAAATCAAAAATATATCGAGCGTATAAAGTAATCTGACTTTTTGCAATTGCATTATTCAGTTCATCAGGTTCCAGTTTTATTTTACTTATTATTTCTTTTCTGTAGAGTGCATCACGAACAATCATCTTCTCTAAATTTTTGTAAGCCAGATTCAAATCAAAGCTTGTATCAATTTTTATCTCATTACCATAGATTGAAAGTAATTTCTCAGCTATTAATGTTTTTAAAAATTCGAGTTTTAATTCCTCATCTATATAACGAATATTTCTTCTTGGCCATGGAGTGAATTCGAATCGAGTTACAAACTCATCTACAGTAATGACTTTATTATCGAACTCAACAAGTATTGAATCTTTCGATTGAGTAAAAATTTCTTCTGGTAAAAACAAAAGATTTAGCAAAATAAAAATTATCAAATTTTTCATAATATCTTTTTTGCTATCCATTTAATTGGAAAGATGCGAGAAACTTTAGATTTATATTGTTTATATTCTTCACCAAAAAGTATTTCAAGTTTTTTCTCTTCAAAATAAGAACCTATGTAAAAATAAAGAATTATCAGAATTAATGTGGTAAAGTAAAACAATGTCATATATGGTCTTAAGGCAAGAAATAAAATCGAAAACAGATAAATCGGATGACGGGCAATTTTATAAGGACCATCCGTTCGAAGTAAATAATGCTCGTCTAATTCATCCTGATAGTTATTTTGAAAATATCTTTTGACTTGATTGATACCTGAGAATTCTCGCCAGTCTGTGTAATGGATTACCCATAAAATTCCGAAGAGTGATAATATTTGCAATCCATAAATTATTAAATCATATGGGGATGGAATCTCATAAACAATTTGGTGTGGCTTGGGTGAAAAATAAAAAAACATTCCAAAGGTGATAAAGCTGATTAAATTATAAGCAAGTCTATAAAAAGCTATTTTTTTACCGAATTTTTCCTTTATAAGATTTTTAATTTTTATGCTGGCTAAAATTGAATGAAGAAAAGCAAAAGCTGAAAACAGAATAATAATTAGAAGGATATCAAGGAATGTTTGCATAAAGTTTAGATTTCTCGACGAAGCTTGGCAACAGGAATACCGAGCTGTTCTCTATACTTTGCAACTGTTCGTCGAGCGATTTTTATTCCTTCCTGATTTAGGATTTTTGCAATTTCATCATCTGAAAGAGGTTTGTTTTTGTCTTCACTTTCGATAATCTCTTTAATTCTTATTTTAACATTCTTGTTCGAAATGGCTTCTCCGTTTTCAGTCTCAAGTCCCTCTGAAAAGAAATATTTCAGTTCATGAATACCGACTGGAGATTGAACATATTTCCCGTTTACCACGCGACTAATCGTTGAAATATCAAGATTTAAAGGTTCCGCAATATCCTTATAAATCATGGGCTTAAGATTTTTTTCGCCATACTCAAAGAAATCTCTTTGCTTTTCTACGATTAAATTCATCACTCTTAGGAGAGTAATTTTTCTCTGGTTAATAGCATCGATGAACCATTTAGCTGCATCGATTTTTTCTTTGATAAATTTTTTTATTTCTTTTTCATCACCCGATTTAATCTTTTTGTATTTTTTCTTAATGATCATTTCGTACTCAGGATTAATACGAAGCTGAGGAATATTTCTATCATTAAGATAGACTACAAATTTATTATCAATCTTTTCCACAATTAGATCAGGTGTAATTTGCTGGAAATCTGTATTTGATAATGTTCCTTCACCTGGTTTTGGATTTAAATGTTGAATTATATTTATGATTTCTTTTAATTCATCTCGATTAATTTTGAGTTTGTTTTCAAGTGCTTCATATCTTTTTGATGTGAAGTCATCAAAATAATCAGTCAAAATTTTTCTGGCGATGTTTTTAGTTTTTGGATTTATGTCTTTTTCTTCGAGTTGTATTAAAAGACATTCTTGAAGATTACGAGAAGCAATTCCGAGAGGTTCGAAGTGTTGAATTTGTTTAAGTAAATTTTCAGCTTTTTCATAAGGAATTTTGATGTGTTCAAATAGCTCAAGATCTTTTAGAATTTCTTCTAAACTTACAATCAAATATCCATCTTCATCAATATTGCCAATGATTTCTTCGCCCAGTCGAAACATTTCAGGAGAGAGATTTAACAATCTGAGCTGAGACATTAATTGTTCAGAAAGGTCCTGTTTAGCTGGAGTAGGAATTTCAGAGACTTCATTTTCTTCGTTTTGATAATCAGGAGTAAAAGCCTCTGGATTATCGTTCATAAAATCTTCAATTGTAAACGTTTCAATCTCTTCAGTTTCTTTCCCTAAGTCGTCGGCCGATAAACTTTCAATTTCTGCAGCTGCCTGTCCTTCATCCTGATTCTGGATAACTTCATCAATTTGCACTTCTTCTAATACAGGGTTTAGATCGAGTTCTTCTTTGATTCTTTGTTCAAGGGAAAGATTATTTAATTGTAAAAGTTTCTGATAAAGAATCTGCTGTGGAAGTAGCTGGAGCTGTTGCGAAAGTTTCTGATTTAATTGTAACATATCTCATCTTTTCAGTTTTTTTATTGCGCTTTTTAATTTTTCAAACCAACTTGAACCATATAATCTGATCAATGCTTCTTTACAAAATTCATAAACAGGCATTTTTGAATCAAGCCCGCTTTTCATTGCCGATTCGCAGATTGAAAGAAATTCTGCTCTTAAAACATCACTACCGAAACTTATTTTTCTAATTGGAAAGAGATGACAAGAAATCGGTTTCCTGAAATTAATCTCACCAGCAAGATAAGCTTTTTCGATAGCACATTTAGCTATATTATTATCATAGTAAACAAAGACACACTCTTTCTCTTCATAAGTTCTTGTATGGTATAAACCTTTGTGGGTTTCAAAGACTCCATATTTCTTTAAAATTTCAACATGTTTTTCAGGTAGATATTTATAGAGTTTCTCTTTTATATTTTCAAGAATATTTACTTCCTCAAATGTGATTGGAGCTCCATAAGCATTCTCGATTGTGCAGCAGGCACCTTTACATTTTTCAAGATCACATTGAAAATATTCATCAATAATAGTACTGCTTACAGTTATATCTTCTATCTTGATAAAATAAACATTTCCTTCCATTGCTTTTGAGGAATAATTTTTTATGATTGAATTAATTATGAATTTTAATGAAAATTGAGTACGCAATTTAAAGTAAAAATGAGTGATGTCAAAAGTTTAATAATTTATAATTGTTTAAATTAGAAACTGGTATGAGAAAAAATGAAGATACAATCTGTGCAGCAATTACTGCTTACGGTATAGGTGCAATTGCAATCGTGCGAGTAAGCGGTCCAAAAGCACTTGAGGTTGGTGATAAAATTTTTATCGGGAAACATAAACCATCTGAATCACCAACTCATAGGATTTACTATGGCCGTTTGATAAATGATATAGACGATGTCCTCATTTCTATTTTTCGTAAACCTCATTCCTATACTGGTGAAGATTCTATTGAAATTTCACATCACGGGAATTTTCTAATAACTCGAAAAATAATTCAACTTTTAATTGAACATGGTGTTCGTCTGGCAGAGCCAGGTGAATTTACAAAGAGGGCATTTTTAAATGGTAAACTGGATTTATTGCAAGCAGAAGCAGTGTCCGAAATAATTCAATCACGTTCGGACATCGCTGTCCAAAGTGCTCGAAAACAATTGGACGGAATTTTATCCGATAAAATCAAGGAAATTAAAAATTATCTGGTCGAAGTAATTGGACTACTTGAACTGGAACTTGATTTTGTAGAAGAGGATATTGAATTGGTTGATAAAAATACATTAATAAAAAAAGTTCAGGATATCATTCAAATGATATCAAATTTACTTTCAACTTTTCGAACGGGCAGATTAATTTATGAGGGCATTAATGTATTAATAATTGGAAAACCTAATGTTGGTAAATCAAGTTTGCTAAATAAAATTCTAAATGATGAAAGAGCAATTGTAAGTGAGATCCCTGGTACAACAAGAGATATTATTAAGGAAGAAATTTTCATTGATGGAACACTATTTAGATTTTATGATACGGCCGGGTTAAGAAAATCAACCGATATTATTGAAGAAGAAGGAATTAAGCGGGCAATTCAATTAATTGAAAAAGCTGATATAATAATACATCTTGTAGATTATGAATCAATAAATGAAAATTTGAATGATTTTGACATAAATATCTCCGATAAAAAAATCGTAAAGGTTTTAAATAAGGTGGATTTAATTGATGATGAACTCAAGAGAGATCTCGAAACAAATCAGGACTTAATTCTGATTTCTGCAAAAACTGGAGAGGGAATTGATAAATTATTTGAATTGTTTAAGAACTATATTTACCAGCACAATCTATATTCTGAGGATGTTGCCGTTATTTCAAATATTAGACATTATAATTCTTTGAAAAATGCTAAAGATGCACTTGAGAATGCAATTATTAGTTTAATGGAAGATAGATCAAACGAATTTATTGCAATAGATTTAAGAAAAGCCGCTAATTCGATGAAAGAACTAACTGGCGAAATAACCTCAGAAGAAATTTTGAATTCTATATTTTCTAAATTTTGTATCGGGAAGTAAATTTTTCACGTGAAAAAATCTTAAAGGAATTATGAAAGAAAGATACGATATAATTGTAATTGGAGGTGGACATGCAGGAATTGAAGCCTCGGCTGCTGCCGCCAATATGGGATTGCAGGTTGCTTTAATAACAATGAAAAAAGAAGCAATCGGTAGAATGTCTTGTAATCCAGCAGTCGGTGGAACTGCTAAAGGACATCTAGTAAAAGAAATAGATTCTCTGGGAGGATTAATCGGACAAATCGCTGACCGCACTGCTATTCAGTTTAAAATGCTTAATCGTTCCAAAGGACCTGCTGTCTGGTCACCACGAACTCAGAATGATAGAGAACTTTATTCTAAAGTCGCCATTGAATTATTATCTAAGATTAAAAATCTTGAAATACTTGAAGGTACGGTTACAAAAATTCTTATTGAAAACTACAAGGTTAAAGGCGTCGAACTGAATGGAATTAAAATCTATACAAAAGCAATAGTTATCGCTGCAGGTACTTTTCTTAATGGGAAGATGTTTGTCGGAAGGAATCAAACAGAGGGTGGAAGATTTGGTGAGCCTAAAGTTACAGGCTTGACTGAAATGCTTCAAGAAATTGGATTTGTAAGTGGAAGATTAAAAACGGGAACACCTCCAAGACTTGATAAAAAAACAATTGATTTTTCAGCAATGGAAGAACAAAAGGGGGATGATCCTCCGACCTTTTTCTCCTATTTAACTGAAAGTTTTTCTCTACCACAGGTTTCTTGTTATATAACTTACACCAATCAACAGACACATGATATTTTAAGACAGGGATTTGTTGATTCTCCACTTTTTACTGGTATCATAAAAGGAATTGGTCCAAGGTATTGTCCATCAATCGAAGATAAGATTTATAGATTTAGTGATAAAGAACGACATCACCTCTTTTTAGAACCGGATGGCTTAAATACAGATGTAATTTACTTAAACGGATTTTCTTCGAGTCTACCAGCCGATATTCAATTAAAAGCACTTCGAACAATTCCTGGACTTGAAAATGTAGAAATATTTAGACCTGGTTATGCTGTAGAGTATGATTTCTTCCCGCCATATCAAATCGATTTGACACTTGAGACTAAGTTGGTTGAAGGATTATATTTTGCAGGCCAGATAAATGGAACTTCTGGTTATGAGGAAGCAGCTGCTCAGGGAATTATGGCGGGTATTAACGCTGCATTAAAAATTTTAGGAGAAGATCCATTAATCTTAAAAAGATCTGAAGCATACATCGGTGTTTTGATTGATGATCTTGTAAATAAAGGCACCGATGAACCATATAGAATGTTTACATCCCGTGCTGAGTATAGATTGAACTTAAGACAGGATAATGCAGATAGACGACTAATGAAGTATGGCTATGAATTAGGATTAATTCCACACTGGGCTTACGAAAGGGTGATGCAGAAAGAAACCGAAATCCAGAAAATAATTGAATGGTCCAATAAAACTTACTTACGACCGGAAACTGTAAACGAACTTCTACGAAATAACAATTCTTCAGAAATTGATCAAAATGAAACAATTTCAAAACTTGTAAAGCGAAAAGACATCAAACTTATAGATCTCTTAAAATTATCTAATTATAATTTTATTGAAGATAAAAAAATTCAAGATGAAGCAATTTTTCAAGCCGAGATTGAATTAAAATATGAAGGATATATCAACAGGCAAAATGAGGATATTCAAAAATTCCTTGAAAACGAAAATATCTTAATCCCGAAAAATTTTGACTATTCAAAAATCAAAGCACTTTCAATGGAAAGTAGAGAAAAATTAGAAAAAATCAGACCAACCTCGTTTGGACAGGCTACACGAATATCTGGCATAAGGATAACTGATTTATCTATCCTTTTGGTTCACCTAAAATAGTTCTGGAAAACTTTTCACGTGAAAAATCTGAAAGATAACCTGAAAGACATTCTTGATCTAAATAATCTTGAATTAGATCAGGAAAAAATTGATTTAATCACTGAATATGTGAAATTACTATTAGAACATAATAAATTTATCAATTTGATTTCCCGGAAAGATGAAAATCATATTCTCGAAAAGCATATTATTCCATGTTTAGTTTTTTCTACAGTGTTTCAAAACTTTGATCAAAGTGTTCTGGACATTGGAACAGGTGGTGGACTACCTGGAATCCCTTTTTCAATAGTAAATCAAAAATCTCTCATTACACTGATTGATTCTATCAGAAAAAAAGTTAATGCTGTAAGAGATATTGTCCAAAAACTTGGATTGAAAAATGTTGAAACTATTTGGACAAGGGCAGAAGACAAAAATTTTATAGATAATTACAAAAATAGATACGATTTAATCATTTCTCGAGCCACTGCAAGCCTTGAAATTTTAATCGAGTATTCGAAACCTTTATGCAGAAATTCAAATTCAAGATTGGCTGTGATGAAAGGTGGAGATCAACTCGAAGATGAAATTATAAAAGCAAAAAAAAGATTTAATTATATTGCAATTCAAAAAAAACCGTTAATTTATTTACCGGAAAATCCAGAAAATATCAATAAAAAATTTATAATCATTGTGGAGAGGATTAATGGAAGGAAATAAAAAAGTATTTGAAGAAATTCAAGGTCTCTTAACAGAGCAAAGAAACCCGAATAGTATGGATATTGATTCAAAAAATACACTTGAAATATTGAAAATAATTAACGAAGAAGATAAAAAAGTCCCATTTGCTGTGGAAAAAGAAATCCCTTATATAGCTCAAGCAGTTGAATTTGTCGTTGAATCTTTTAAACAAGGAGGAAGATTACTTTATTTTGGTGCTGGCACAAGCGGGAGACTTGGGATTGTTGATGCTGCAGAATGTCCACCAACATTTGGAACACCACCAGAGATGGTACAGGGATTTATTGCAGGAGGAAGAGAAGCTGTTTTTGTTGCCCAAGAAGGTGCAGAAGATAAAGAAGAAAATGGGGCAAATGATGTTATTAAGGCAAATGTAAACTCAAAGGATACTGTTATTGGAATTGCGGCAAGTAGAAGAACACCTTATGTAGTTGGTGCAATCAAAAAAGCAAAAGAACTTGGAGCAAAGACAGTTTTTATCACAACAAATCCAAGAAAAGATTTTAATATAACTGAAGTTGATGTTGCAATTTGTCCTGAGGTTGGTCCCGAAGTAATAATGGGTTCAACAAGAATGAAAAGCGGGACAGCTCAAAAACTCGTTTTGAATATGATTTCTACTGCTGCAATGATTAGAATAGGTAAAGTGTATGAAAATATGATGATCGATTTACAGATGACAAATCAAAAGCTTGTTGAACGCTCTAAAAGAATTGTGATGATTATTACTGGCGTAACTTATGAAGAGGCTGAAAAATATTTAAAGGAAGCAAAAGGTAATGTAAAAACAGCACTTGTTATGATTTTAGCCAAAGTCTCTTATGATGAAGCAAGACGAAGACTTCAACTGAGTGATGGATTTGTTCGTAAGGCAATCGAAGGTAATTTTAACTGAGAGTTGAAATATTTAGATACGATTAAGAAAATTACAAGGTACACATCCCTTTTTATTCCAATCATTGAAAGATTGGAGGTGGAGAAATCTGTCCCTATTTCTAAAATCCCGCAAAGTTTAAAAACATATCTATCAATTGAATTATTCAAAAGAAATTATTCTCCAGTTCTTTTGTGTGAGAATATTGTTATAGCCCGTCAGGTAAAAGCAGAACTTGAATTGATTGGCTATAAAGAAGAAACCTTATTATTCACATTTGAACAAGAATCGATTCAATCTCTACCTCTTGAAGAATTCCTCTCGAAAGTTATAACTTATCACTAAATTTGGCAAAAATTATCACCAAGTTTGGCAAAGATTTTGACAAGGCTTCTAACAAGAAAGTAATTAGCAATGTATCATTCTGATACAATCTTAAGTCCTTTACACTCAACTATATCTTCGCCTAATTTCTTTAATATGTAATTAACCAGATATTTATCACCATTTAAGCTAATTTTATCAAACAATTTAACATCACCTTTATATCTTAATTTAATTTCATCTCTATTAATTATCAATCTTTCAACAAGGGCATCGCTTAGCAGCCTCCATAATGATTTGTATCCCGAACCAAATGTCGCCGAATTAAAATCCGCTATAAACCACCCTCCGCTCGGTGGATATATATATCCCGGAACATCAATCCAAACATTGCTAAATGATAAATCCGGATTATCTGGTCTTGTCCCTACCAATAGCTCAAATTTCAATGTAATCTGTTTCTTAGGATTTAATAACTGGTTTATTCTCTGATCATATATATAATCATAACGAGCAGTAGGACCTATTCTAATACTAGAAATGACATAATCATAAGCAAGAGTTTTTGAATATTCTAAATCAATTATGTTATAAGGATTTAAATTAATCTGATTAGCAAAAGTAAACTTATTGCATAAGATTAAATTATTCCCCTGAACATATCCTAACAATCCAACGCTATTCAGTATCGCCTTAATAATATCCCCGGCTGTTTGGTAATTTCCGTCAAAAAAATAACTGGGATAAGTTCCCCATCTACCTATACCAGCAACGTATGGTTGATTATTATTAAGTGGGAATGTTTGAGCAGTTCTAAGAGTGACAAAATTACTTGGATAATTATGAATAATACTTAGCCCTGTGATATTAGTCAATAACGAGATTATTGAAGTAACATTGTTATTGCCAATATACTGAGGGAAGTCTTGATAACTCTTTTCTATCCATTCTGTGCTTCTATCCACGAAAGTTAAAGTATAATTCTTATTTTCTGGCTCATATTGAATACTCTCATAATCTAATTTTCCAAAAAATATGGTTTCATTACCCGATTGAATTTGAATAATAGTATACTCAGACAAAAAATAGAATATGTCATTTGGGCAGTAGAAACTAATTTTCAAATTACTGGGGAAAAACAGATTTTCATTATCGTAGTTATCGGCATTGTAGGATACTTCTGGTGGGTCTATTAAATATATTGGATATGTCGCATAATCTTCAACATCAATTGTAATTGTAATAGAATAACCCTTTAATGTAGTTTGAAGGTTAATCGCCATATCGTTTTCGGAATTTATTTTCTAAATCCCAAGATGCATATAAATCGCCCCTTCTAATCTTAAACTCAAGTGAACGATGCCAGTCATCTAATTTACTTATCATCTTATCAAGAGTTTTGTTGTCGTATGCAGTATTGATTTTGGATATAACTGCATTGATTAACATAGCTTGACCTTGTGCATAGTCTATTACAGGGGCAATGATTTCTGGACCTTTTTCCCCCACGAGTGCAAAGCCGCCTCGTTCATAAGCGACACCAGTCGGTGTCGGCGTGGATGCAATCTTAGCAACATTGGAAAGACCTGCAGCTGTAATTAAAGCCGCAAGAATTGGACCAATAATTGGTCCAGCAGTAAGTGCCTTAGTAGCAGCCTCATAAGTGTTCATTGTGGCTATTGCAATGGACGCCAACTTACTTAATGCCGTATGTTTCCCGTATGCACCTGAAATGTAGGATAATGCATCTTTTGTTGCCGATATTCTTTGATTAGTTTCTTCAGCAATTAAATCCAATTTTCTCCGATGATATTCCTCATCAATCGCCATCATCATCTCCTGTGCATTTTCATATTCTCTCACTTTTTCATATTCTTTTTGTCGCCATATTTCAAGTTCTTGCTCCTTGGTTAAACGAGCATATTCCAGAATATCTCCAAACATTACATTCTTAAGTTCTTCTGGTTCTGGCATCTCACCTTCAATTTCAAAAGCAGGAATCTCAGGGACTTCTCTCAATTTTTCCAATTCTTCCCTCAGTTGTATCAATAATTCTTTTTCCTCATAAGTAGCACCCTTAATTGCGTTAATTCTATCCTCAATCCATTGTTGATATTCTGCTTTTGAAATTATCCCCAATTCATAATCTATTTGTTTCTTTTCTAATTCCGAATATTTCTTCCCTCCCTCTTTTTTCTTAATGGTATTATTGACAGAATTAAGTTGTTGCTCATAGATACCTAATAAGTTCTTATTAGCAATAATTTGATTTTCAATTTGGCTCAATTGCTCTTTGATTTGTTTTGTTTTCTCTGTTTCAATCTTAATTTCAAATTCGTTACCTTCTTTATCTCTTTTCTTTTGTTTTTCATAGCTTAATTCTTTCTCAATTTCAAGCTCCTTCTTCCGCAATTCAAGTCTTTCAATTGCTGCTTTTGTATCTTGTAATCCCCATTCGAGTTGCTGTTTGTTTTGTTGAGCAATTACCTCTGCAAACTTAATCTCACTTTCCAATGCTGCATTCTTAACACTTGAATAGTGTTCGTATGCTTTAGAAAGTTCATAGAATGCGTATCCTAATCCTACTATCAATGCACCTAAGCCTGATTTAATCAATGTAGCCTTAAGACCAGTAAGAGTAACACCGAAAAGTTCAATTGACTTAATTGCTGGCATTAATCCTGTCACTCGTAAGGTCACGAATGCCGTAGTGAGTGATGCAATTAATCCAGCAAGTGATGATAAAGTAGGGGATGCATTATTAAGTCTTGCTGTTAAGTCCCCAACCATTGATGTAATTGGTGCAAGTGCTTTTGAAATTAATTCGCCAGTGTTCTCTCGCAGGTCGCCAATTGCATTATTCATTCTTGCGATTGCACCAACTCCACTTTGACCAATTGCAATAGCTTGCCCGCCAATGCGTTCGTTCAACATTGCCAATATTTTATTAAGGTCACCGCTTTTAATTATAGTTTCATCAAGCCCCTTAACATATCTCCCTATTAATCCTATATTTCCTTGGAATAAATCAGCCATTGCTCTTGCAGCAGTGTTTAGGTCTGTCCCCATTACTGTCGCAAGATTAGCAGCTTGGAGCGTTGCTTGTTTTGTTTGCTCAACACTCAATCCCATTGCAAGCAATTGAGCCATAACAGATTGAGTTACATCGTCGCCGTATATTGTGACACGCTGCAGTTGAGATGAATATTCAATAAGTGAATTTAGATTTGTCTCTGTATACTGTCCAGTCTGTTTGAGTGCTGTATTAAGTTTAATTATTGCCGTTTCTTGGCTTTGATACGCCAATATGTGTTTGTGTAATGTCACTGAAAATAAAGAAAAAGTTTCCTTTACCCCTTGAATAACATTTCTTGCATTTTCAAAACCACGAACTAATCTTGTTTCGAACCCGTTTATTTCCTGTGTGCCTAATTTGAAGCTTTTATATAATTGTTGTATATTATCATCGGTTAGTTTTAAAGAAGCTATGGCTTCTTTATTATCAATTACTATCTTTAACTGTATCTCATTCATATGATTAAACTGTGTATTATTATAGTAATATTCGTTGTCTTAGTTCTGTTGAATTTCTTTTTTCCAAACTCTGATGCATTAAACTATATAAATTTTATTGGGGCTGTGATTATTGCATTACTGATTGCATCCAAATTCAAACCTGTTCATTATTCAAGTTTTAATGAAGATGAGCAACATCGTCGTGATGTCTTTAAATATTAGTCACTTTTAATTCTATCCCATTCTTCTATTCTTAGCTTTAACTCATTCAATTCCTTAATCTTAATCATCATCAACCATTGGTAGCAATATTCAATTTCAATGTTCTCAATTAAAGTGATACGACTTAAATCTCCATCTACAAGTTTGAACTTTAGAAGAAACAACGGGTCATCTGGTTCTATACCATAGTCCATCAAAGATGATGCTCTTATACTAATTTCACTCAGACTTTCAAGTTCTTCGATTGCTTGTTCGATTTCTCTGTTGAGTTGCTCGAACTTATCTGAGTATTTTTTATCAAACTCGTCTTTCTTGAAAAAAAATCTTGTATCGCCCGGCTGATTTCTTCAATATCTTCTTCGTATAATTCACCATCTACTTGTTTATCTAATATTAAATTAAGAAGCTGCTTAATTTTATCTTCAACCAATAATTGAATAATAGCATCTTGTGGCTGAGCATTAACACTAAGCAGCTTAAGTATTTCACCCCATTCTTTTAATGTGTATTTTTCTTTAAGCTGATACTCTTGATTGTTAATCTTGTAGCCCATTTGAAATCCTTTCTTTTGAAACGCAAATTCCGCTAAGGGGACGCAAAGATTATTGGTCAATTACAGCACCTTGAAGTAATGGGTGCTGCGTAAGTAATTCGTATAAGCTATTATTAAAATTTATTGAGACTTGATTGAGTTTTAAAAACTTCGTTCCCAGAGGCAGCTTTCCAGACAAGTAGGCTTGTTTCTCATCGTATATATCTAATTGAAACCACACTTTATTATATTCTATGTTAATTAGCTTAAGTTTAATATAGCTACCAATCCCAAATGGTGTTTCTATTTCTTTAATAAGTCCTTTAATTAGAGGTTGATTGACAATAGTCGGGTCTAAGTATGGGTCTGGAGGGATATATCCTTTAAATGAAACAGCACGGTCAACATTAATCCTGCCATAACCATTGCGAATGTCCCAAGGATAAGTTTCCCTGTTTGGTTCAGTTCTATCAGCAGTTACTCTTGCTCGCCATCTTGCCTCCCACCAACTGCAATTAAGAGTATGTTTAATTTTGAGGAGTTTTCCTAAAATAATCCCATTACTATAACTGGATTGGTCTTCGCTTGGCTCTTGTGTTTGCGTTAAATCCCAATCCCAAAACTCTAATCCCTTACCATATCCAGTATTATTCCTACCTTCTTCGTCTCCAGCACCACTGGTAACGATTACTGGTGGCTCTTCTTGATTGAATATTTGCAATTCTTGAAATGAGTTACTCCCCATTGGCATAAAGAATAACACACGAGGATATAATTGCTTAGCATCATTTACATAACTTGCCACGCCTGTTGTGCTGCGTATAAATGCTTCTACATTGGTATTACTGGCAGCGTATTGTATTGCTTCAGTATAGTTTGCGATATTAATAATATCATCTTCGTCATACTCAGGATAAGCAAGCATTATTGCTTGCTTAATGTAAATTCCGTGTGTTTGCCAATAGGCGTCGTTAATTAATATCATATCTGTATAATATTAATCATGATTGAACATGTATTAGGATAATTATTATCCAAAATTAAAGTAATATTGCTCTCTGAATATTGCCTTCGCAAGCTAAAATATTCACCAGTTACATAATTATAACTAACTATCCCTTCTACTATTATCCTCGAACCATCTCCATCGAAAGGAATATATATTATCGGGGTTTCTTCATCTTTATATGGCGTCCCCAATCCGATTTCATTTTTAAAATAATTAAAAAACCATTCACCTAGGTCGTGAATAATTTCTAAAACTGAGTTCTTAATGCCAAACAAATTATTCCAATTATTTTCGCGTTTAATTTTCAATTCCCCATCAATTTGTATCAAATCCCCTTCTTGGAAATCATTCGGGTCTGGCAGCTGGTCCCATACTTGTATATACTTATGACCGAGCAACTTAGGTTCTTGTTGCTGCTGTTGTTGTGGACTTACATTAACAGAACCCCAATAAAGTAACTCAGTTTCTTCTGTTGTTGGATTAATCCAATATAACTTGTATGACACATTACTTAGCCAGAGTTTTTCGCTTTCAATACCCTTGACTTTAACAATGTATTTCTTATTACCAGTGGTCACAATTTCAATCTGGTCTGAGCTTCCGCCATACTTTTCGCTTTCCTTGTATATGACTGGGTCACGACCATTATACATTGTAAACCATACCTTATCATTAATACCTGCCGAGCTATGTTCGAATTCAAAATTTTTGGTTTCGCCTTGTGTGATTGATATATTTTGCTGTGGCATAATTAAACTCCTTGTAATATTACTTTATTATTAGTATTGTTTACTACCATTGCCGAAAGCGGGAGCTTGCCAGCAAATATTAGTTTAGAAAATTTTTCCTTGTCACCAATTGTAGCTTCTCGTTGTGGAAACAACACACCTTGTTCTATCTTAAACTCAAATCCATCTGTAGCTGTGATACTGCAGGTAGTAAGCAATCCAAGGTCAAGTAAGCCCTTAACTACACTTGCTTTGCTTTCGTAACTTGTTATTTCCAAAGATACATCCAGATAGTTAACAAGGCTTCTATTCCAAATTGTTTTTTCACTCACGGTTTTAATCGAAAGTTTAAAATCTTTAATCCAATTGGTGTCAAAGAAGTTGCTAAAGAAGTTTATCTTGTTGTTTACATATAACCAAGGTGCTAACTGGTCATTTGCATCCCACTGCCTTAAGTTTTGTTTTGCATCGTTAATGATTGTCTTACCAGTGTTGTATTCAAATCGTGCTTCAAGTATATGTTTTAATGTTCGCTCATTTGGGTTAAGCTCAAGTTCAAAGTCATAACCAAGATAATTATTAAACCCAAATACGAACACATCGTCATCAGGATTAATGCATTGAGCCTCGCACATCACCGCACCAGATGTGGCATACTGGTGAGCCATATTGATAATGTCGATGCCGTTGTAAATGCTTTCCGCTTCAATCTTAAAATTAATCCAGTTCGGCAATGACCTATCCCAAACATCTTTCACTGGGTCTTCTGTTATTACAAGTTTTGCATCTTTTCTTAATCGGACATGGTGATATGCCTGCGGCGATGGGTTAGTTACTCGGGGCAGTATTGTAAGTGCTTTTATTCCATATTTAACACTCATTATATCCTCCGTAAAATTATGATTGTGAAAATTATTCCAAGTGCAAAAGATAGTATAAGCAATTTGTAATCAATCTTTTCTTTTTGCTCAGTCTTAATATTATTAATTATCAAAGTATCAACACGATAAAATCTAATTGTGTCTGGTTTTGCTTTTACATAAAACTTCTTTTCAATAGGGAAATACTTAATCAAAGTAATTGTATCATTCTTAACAATTTCATTAGTCAAAACCAAAGTATCTGTCACAACTTTTGCTGGTAATTCTTTTTCAATGGGTTTTGGAACAATCTTAACTTCTTCAACTTTAGTCATATACTTTGGCTGTGAACTACAGCCAATCATAAGTAACAGCAATAAAACTGCTGCTCTACTGCTCTTCTGCTCTGCTGCTCTAAATATTTCCATCGAATAAATCTTTCTCTTTTTTTCTTCGCTTAACCAAACCTTTTAATTCAACATACTGACCAGTCTTAGGGTCTTTTGCTTTTGTCCATTTTAAGAACTCGTTGCTTGCAGCTTCATACTTCCCAGAATTCAAAAGAAGTAATAGTGTAGATTTTCTAAAATTTAAGGCTCCAACATTAAAAACGAAGCTTGTTAGAGCATCAAACTGGTTTTGATTTAGAGGCACACGAACAAGTTGATTAACTATCAAGGCAGCTCTTTCAAGATCATCTTGTAGTAATTTGTATGCCTCTTCTTCTGTAATAACCATTCCGGGCTTTGCTGTTCTTGTGTGACCATAGCCTATAGTCCAAACCCCACCAAAATCTCTATAGGCTTTAAGCTCAAGCCCTTCAAACTGCATAATTAATTCTATAGCTTTTTTACTTGGTTTAAGAATTTCTTTAGCCATAATTATTACGTATTCCTGCAACCGTCCGTGCCCAACTGCAGGCTCATATTAAGCCCTTCGCTTGAGAAGATGCACGGCTCTTCTCAAGGAACGGGGGCGTTTATTTATTAATTTAATTGGTTTCAGTATTTCAAAGATGCCGCCCAGCGTGTCTATCTGGACGGCATAGGAGGTTCTGATGAAAGTCAAACTTGTTTATCCACATACAAATCTTTAACAATGAGATCAAGAAAATATGTCCAAACTCCGCCCACTTCTTCCATAAAAGTTTCTTCTGTAAAGTAGATTAGCTCATTCTTGTATTTAAGTCCAGTTAAGCTATCAATCACATATTGAATATATTGCTCAGGTTTCATCTTACCAGGAATATCACGAACTTTAATTACAATGCCAAACTTAAGCGTTCTATCCTGAATAACTTTATTAATTGCTTCTCTGTTTGCATAAGTCGAGCCAGCATATACTACCAGCACTGCACCAATTGGATGCGAAAGTTTATATCCTTCCAAACTCGGCGGTGTCTCAATTGGAATAATATCATTATCACCAAGAAGAGCAATCCGCTCTTTCAATTTTTCTAAGATGAAATGCTTCGCCAGTAATATCTCATTCATAGTATATCATTTATTGGGAATATTCTGCTACTTACATCTTTGTTAATTTTAATAAAGCCATCGTCTTCATCTCTTTCAATAATTGAAATCAACCCCTTTCTTATCTTAAGCAACTTATCAACTGCATCTTCGTATATTTTGATGATACTTTCTGGCATATCTAATCGCATCCTTCTCTTGTATAGATTATAAATCGTAATATCACATATAATCTGCACCAACATATCGGGCAAAGGTGAGGGGAGTGCCTCGTCGTAAACTCCCCTCAAGTAACTCTCAAACTCACTCTCAGCGTCTTCAATTGCCTTATTCAGCCTTTCAGAATTAACACTACCCGTGTTCTCATCATCTGTAAGCCTTATTAACTCCTCAGGCTGAATATACTTCTCAAGTATCTGTTGATTAATGTATTTCATACAACTCTATTGCTCTACTATCCCAATCTAATACCTGTCAATCTTGCTACGCTCTTATCGTTAAGTACTACAGGGCAAACATCGAATTCAACTGAATGAGTATAATGCACACCAACCAATCCAAGGTCTTTCACTTCAACACCAATGTTGGTTGCAATTGTTAAATCCATTGCTTCGCCGAATCGAACTGCATATATACTTGTGCAGTCTGTGCTTGTGCCTTGTGTTTCATTGAATGGCAATACAAGATTACCATCCTTATCAAATCCTGCATTTCGAATTGGAATGCCATTATAGTAAGGCACTGGTTGACCAAATTCGTTCTTCTGAAAATCAATTTGTTCTCGAGCTATGCTCGTCAATCTCGACAGCACATATCCATTCATGAAAATTACTTGTGCACCGCCATCAATCATTTGAATTAACATATCCAAAAATTCAAGAAATTGCTGCTGCGATTTCTTCGCATCATTGGTGTTGCCAAGAACAATTTGATGACCATTGGTGCCGCTGGAAAGGATTTGACTTCCAGGAACAAGTAACTTTAAACCGCTGAATTGATTGTTTGTACCAGTACCATTGAAAAAGTAATTCTGGAATTGTTTCCCAAGATTGCCCGCAAAACTCATAAGCTCTCTGGCACGGATAGATGCTACATCATTACCTCTTCTCTCGTGTGCACGGTCCACAAGGACGCGGTCGCCGAGAATTTTTAAAGTTGGGTTTGCAAAAGCAGGTGTGACGGGTCCAGTTGTGTAGTCACTGTCCAATGCACGGAATTGTCCGCCTGTTGCACTTGCTGCCTTGCGTGTGTAATCTGCATTCCCGGTAATAGAATAGAATTCTGCAAATTCAAGCACGGTCGAGTATTGTATCATCCGTGCTACTACTTGCTGGGTTAATGTGTCCTTGGATGAAATCTCTTGTAATTTCATTGTTTTTCTCCTTGATAGGTTTTCGTTGTAATCGGACCAATGTGGAATTGAAACTCTTTTTCCGCAAAATCTTTAGAGAAGCAACCTTCAAGTTGTAATCGGACCAATGTGGAATTGAAACATCTTCTTATTTAAGTATTCATTAAACTCACTCACTGGTTGTAATCGGACCAATGTGGAATTGAAACAAGCATTCGAAGATGTTTTGGATTGGGCTGTAAGCTGTTGTAATCGGACCAATGTGGAATTGAAACTATTTCAGGTGGAGTGGTTGAATTCTTATGAGTCTTGAGGTTGTAATCGGACCAATGTGGAATTGAAACCCAGA
>Ga0209478_1000858_pt1 | contig 29869 bp, 27 predicted proteins | sample DewCreD2012metaG_5_FD_184109 | JGI IMG/M metagenome (GOLD analysis project Ga0209478, IMG submission 184109) | Hot spring sediment bacterial and archeal communities from British Columbia, Canada, to study Microbial Dark Matter (Phase II) - Dewar... ...
CTCCCTAGAAAGGAGGTGATCCAGCCGCACCTTCCGGTACGGCTACCTTGTTACGACTTCGTCCCAGTCGCGGCCCCTGCCCTCGGCCGCTGCCTCCCCGACTGGGGTTAGCACACGGACTTCAAGCATTGGCCACTCCCATGACGTGACGGGCGGTGTGTACAAGGCCCGGGAACGTATTCACCGCGCCATGGCTGATACGCGGTTACTAGCAACTCCGCCTTCACGGGGGCGAGTTGCAGCCCCCGATCTGCACTGAGACCACGTTTAGGCGATTAGCTCCACCTTGCGGCTTGGCAACGCATTGTCGTGGCCATTGTAGCGTGTGTGTCGCCCCGGACGTAAGGGCCATGCTGACTTGACGTCATCCGCGCCTTCCTCCGCCGGTCACGGCGGCAGTCTCGGTAGACACCTGTAACTACCGACACGGGTTGCGCTCGTTGCGGGACTGAACCCAACATCTCACGACACGAGCTGACGACAGCCATGCAGCACCTGTGGTGCACCCTCGAAGGCGCCCCTGTTTCCAGGGGATGCAGCACCATGTCAAGTCCGGGTAAGGTTCTTCGTGTTGCGTCGAATTAAACCACACGCTCCGCTGCTTGTGCGGGCCCCCGTCAATTCCTTTGAGTTTTAAGCTTGCGCTCGTAGTCCCCAGGCGGCCGGCTTACCGCGTGAGCTAAGGCACCCAGCACACCAACGTGCGCCAGACGCCGAGCCGGCATCGTTTACGGCGTGGACTACCCGGGTATCTAATCCGGTTTGCTCCCCACGCTGTCGCGCCGCAGCGTCAGGTCAAGCCCAGGTGGCCGGCTTCCCCACCGGCGTTCCTCCGGATCTCTACGCATTTCACCGCTCCACCCGGAATTCCGCCACCCTCTGCTTGCCTCGAGTGGACTCGTATCGGCGCGCCTCGCCCCGTTAAGCGGGGCGCTTTCAGCGCCGACGCAGCCCACCGCCTGCGCGCCCTTTACGCCCAGTAACTCCGGACAACGCTTGCCCCCTCTGTCTTACCGCGGCTGCTGGCACAGAGTTAGCCGGGGCTGCTTCTGGTGGTACCGTCAGCATCGTCCCACCCGAAAGGAGTTTACAACCCGAAGGCCGTCGTCCTCCACGCGGCGTTGCTCCCTCAGGCTTGCGCCCATTGGGGAAAATTCCTTGCTGCTGCCTCCCGTAGGAGTCTGGGCCGTGTCTCAGTCCCAGTCTGCCCGGTCGTCCTCTCAGACCGGGTACCCGTCATTGGCTTGGTGCGCCGTTACCACACCAACTACCTGATGGGCCGCAGGCCCCTCCCAGAGCGCCTTGCGGCTTTCCTCCGTCGAGCGTATGCGGGATTGTCCCGTCTTTCGACGGGGTATCCCCCACTCCGGGGCAGGTCACCCACGTGTTCCTCAGCCGTTCGCCACGCAGCCAGGCACGCCTGCTGCGTTCGACTTGCATGCATTAGGCACGCCGCCAGCGTTCGTCCTGAGCCAGGATCAAACTCTACATTGCTGGACTACGATGCGCGATGGATCACGCTTGCTTGTCAAGGTGCGAATGCGGGCGAACAAAAAACTAGTGTCACGAAAGTGACGCTAGTTGGCGAGAGCGCGCCCGCTGAATTGTCAGGTCTACCGTGGCGGTGAGACCGTTGCCGTCGCAACGCTGCGTAGTATACTCGAAGGTCGTCAGCTTGTCAAGTGGCAGGGCAATGGCGGGCAACGCACACGCCAGATCGCTTCAGGAAGCGGTAAAGCATCGATTCACTTCTCATGACACCAGCACTACGTACCCAACATTTCAAGCGCAGTTTCGGCGCGCTGTCGCCAGATACTGGCCGGTGCCTGATCGGCAACCGCTTCAAGAGCGGCACGTCCGCGACTCAGATCGCCTTGAGCGCAAAGGATTAACCCGTAGTAGAAACGTGCTTCGACGCCACCACCTGCTGTCAGGGCTGCATCGGCTGCGGCTAACGCACCGCTCAGATCGCCGCAATAGTAGCGGGTACCGGCCAGGATGGTTAAGGCTTCGGGATCGGTAGGTAAGTTATTGACTGCCGCTTGCGCTGCGAGAATGCCACTACTGCAACGCTCGAAGCCGCTATCAAGATGAAAACGAGCGGCTAATGTCAGATAACGGCCGCGCTCATCTGGTGAAGCAGTAATGACTGCCTGTTCGTAGGCATCGGCAGCGGCTACAAAGTCACGTTGAGCAAAAGCTAATCCCGCCTGTGCCAGGGCAATGGCAGGTCCGGTATGATGCTGAGCCTGAATCTGTTGCAGGCGAGCGGCCGCTGCCGAGAGGTCGCCGGTACGAATATAGGCGACTGCGAGCAATGCCCCGATCCGGACATCGTCAGGATGCGCCGCAGCAAGCTGTTCGAGTTGTACGATCCCCTGTTGCTGGTTCCCCAGACGCAAGTGAGCGTAGGCTCGATAGATGGCTGCACTCAACCCATGGGCACCTGCTGGATCGACCTGCGTGAAGAATGCGAGGGCCAGATGATCGTATCCCAATTCCAGTGCCAGTTGGCCGAGAAGTTGTGGTTGCGCAGCCGGATCGGCTATAAGCGCAGTCGAAAGCGTTTCGGAGCTTGCCTGAGGTGGCAGGAGTGGACGCAAGAAGGGATCGGCAGGGACAACAGACGTTCGTAGATTCACCGGCGTTTCGTGGTTTGGATTGTGTAGAGCATTGAGTAGTGTTAGCCGTTCCCCTACCATTGCAGCCCAGTCTGCCGGTAATTGATCCGTCGCCACCGATTGATACACGGCAAAGGCTGCGTCAAATCGGCCTGACCGCAGATCATCGTCGGCCAGCAATAGATCACGGATGGCGCAACGATTGGGAAGACAGGTGGTTAATGTCTGCCAGGTGCGACGTGCTGTTGCAGGGTCACCCTCCAGCAAGGCTATCTGCCCCAGGTAGAGTACAGCAAGCTGATATTCTGCCGGCCGCAGACCGGTCTGAATAGCAGCAGCGAATGCCCGCCGGGCCAGATCGGTTTCACCGCGTACCGTGAGTACAATACCACGTCGCAGCTCTGCTTCACTCAACACATTTGCCAGGGCTGCATACTGATTAAGCGCGGCACGGTAGTGACCAGCAGCGAAGAGGATATCTCCCTGACGTAGCGCATCGTAGGGATCGGGGCGAAGTGTAAGCCATCCCGCAATGCCTGCGATCAGGATGCTAATTGACCAGGCAGTGAGTTGTCGCCAGTGGGAGGAGATCACGACTCATCATCTTCAGCAGGCGATTCCAGGCGACGACGCTGATTTTCGCGGCGATTACGACACTTTGGGCAGCGTGTCGGCTCGTTGAGAAAGCCTTTATCAGCGTAGAATTCCTGTTCGCCGGCAGTGAAGATAAACGTTGCTCCACAACTACGGCAGATCAATTCCATATCACGATAAAAGATCATTGCCATAGACGCCTACCGCAACCGAATCGGTGTAGATTAATCATTGCTCTCTATTGTACCACGCTGACTTACGTTTTGTCGGTATACCACTACCTGTGCCGGCAGTCAGTTGGGTCGTCCGACAACAATCCGATTTTTGCCGGCGGCTTTCGCCTGCGAAAGCGCTGCGGCAGCAATGTGCAGCGCAATTCCAGCAGTATGGCCGTGTTGAGGGATGGATGCAATCCCAATTGAGATGGTAATCGGCAACGGCCAGAGCTGTGATCGCTCGATGACACGTTGGCGTAATCGTTCAGCCAATGCAGCCGCCCCACTCACACCGGTGTTGGGTAACACGGCCAGAAACTGGTCACCCGTCTGCCAGCGAGCGAGAAAATCACTCGGTCGTAATTGTTCACGGAGGACGGTAGCCAGATCGCGGATCATCTGATCGCCGGCAGCGTAACTCATTTCATTGTAGCGACGGAGGTCATCACCATTCATCAGCAACACACTACACGCCTGACTTTGTCTTTGCGCTGTCAGAATCAGCTCCTCAAGGCGTTGCCAGGCAGCAAAGCTATTTGGCAAACCGGTAACCGGGTCGAGATCGAATTGATGCTGATTATTGAGCGTAGCCCCTAACGCTGCGAGTTGAGCAATCAATCGGTTGAGCAGTATCCCCGAATCGGCAGTATCAGGGATCAGAAATTGCAGAATCGTCGCCGGATCACTTTCAGCGGGAATGTGATGGTAGCGAATAACCGGTATTGTGCTCAGATCGAGACGCTGTGCCTGCCGGTGCAAGAGTGTCTGTAACCGTTCAATCTGCGCAACCTGTGTTGCCGGAGCGCCTGGTGGAACCACGATCACAAATTGGGTATTCCCCGGTTGGTAGATTGTTCCGGCCAGCTCTTCACGCAACAAGAGAGCCAGCCAGCGTAATGTTGCTGAAGTCGGTGGATGAGGTAACTGGATATCGATGATACCACACGGTATAGTCGGTTGCGCCAGCCATTCGGCGAAAGCGAGTAAGTTGGCGGTACCGGTGTTGGGATCACGGCGCAGGATGGTTGTTGTGTCTGGCATAGGTTGCTCTCAGCTTTTTTCAATCGGACCAACCCGGTATGATGCTGGTCTGATTGTTGTGTGATGGGATGCTATCTCATTATACGAGTCATGTTGGTGAATTTGCAGCTATCGGTTGCACGAATCTGTAAATCTCAGGATCATGTCATAGATGACCGGCATCTCTAAGACGTGCGTGGCACAGTCGACCAGAAAACGACTTTCCTGTAAACACAAAAGCTGCTGATAGGCACCAGCGAGGGCGTCAGGGTTTTTTCAATTAGTGTAGTACACTTCAACGCAACCCATCCTGCCGGCTTGCGCATTATCAGCCCGGTGTAACGGCTGATCTTGAGTATGTTGGCAGGGTGTATCAGATGCCGGCGGCATACATGGGAGATGGCAGACAGGTGCCGTCTCGTACTGTCGATGAGGTGATCCGTCAGACCTTAATAACGTAAACCCGATCACGCAAGGAATGTAGCACAGGTTACAGCCTGTGCTACATGTATGGCTGCGCGTCATGTCTCGCCCCGCGTTATCAAAAGCGACATTTTTGCGACGAGTACCAGACCCGTAACGGTGCACTTACCGGAGATCGACTATCCGCAATTGGCTAATCTGCCCAAGCGCTGGGCGATCACGCGGATCGATGGGGAGACGGGCACCGCGGTAGTTGAAGCGGTAGATGCGACCACTCACCGGGCCGATGACGATCAGCGCCGCATGACCGGTGTATTCGCAGAAAATGGTGAAACGCTGATCAGTTGTTGTTTGCGCAGGGCTGGTCGTTGTGCCGGTTGTGATCGGTGTCCAGGCTCGATTCTTGCCGCAGCATGTCATCATAACCTCCCTGAGATGATATCTCATAGACAATTGGTTTTGGGGCGCTAACTCGCTCGATAACGATAGCGCCACCAGAAAATGCCAGCCAGTACAATCCTGCTTCAAACCATGTTGGCGCGTAGTACAGGGCGACCGGGAGTGCGAACCAGAGGCTCAGACAATAGAAACAAGCGAGGGCCTGACCCAAAAAACTCCCGCCTGCCCACTGTCGCAAGCGCAAGAATATCCCCCACGGGCCATCTTCAGCATGAAAGAGATGGGTGATGCGCCAGACGGCACCTATCGCAATGATCAGGCTAAGCCATGACATAACAGCAATCCCTGATATTCAGCGGTGGCGAGTGGTGTTAGCCGATTCGGTAGAGAATGCCGTACCGGCTAACACGCACTCACCACTCTCCTAGACGGCAACCGTCAGGCTGTAGAAACTGAGCTTCCGCGGGTGATAATCGTAGTTGCAATCGACGATGGTACGCTTGTAGACCCGCAACTCGATTTGATAGCAGCATGTGATCGGGAAGGCGCAGCGAAGGTCAGGAATGGTTAAGCGCAATCCCCCACCACGCCAGTGTGGTGCGGTTGCACCCTGGCTACGTGCTGCTCCGTAATCGGGACCAACCTGATCGGCAGCGGGAGCAGTTGGCGGCAGGGAGATAGGTGTTAGCGTGGCTCCCGGACACGTCAGCAGATTGACGCGACCGTTCTTGCCGTAGGTCGCTTCGAGCGTGTAAAACGCCAGATGCTGACCGACATCGTAGGCGATAAAATCAATCTCAAGCGTGCCGCTACTGTCGGCAATGATATTGGCACAGGGATTGGCCAGACTACCATTGATGCGTACTGCGACAATATCGGCTGCCGGCTCAAGATTGCTGGTACTGTTGTCAATGGTAAGCACCAGGTAGTTCTCGTGATCGGTATTGCAGATGGGCAGGATTTGTGGATGACCCAATTGCGGATTGGCTCCTGTCCCAGTGTTTTGATAACCGACCAGGCGCAAATAGTACGTACCATCGGCAAAGGTATTGGTAGTCAGCCACTGGAGTAGCAGATTGGGATTACTCACCCAGAAACGGCTCAGTCCCCAGCTCCCAGGACCATTGTTTGCCTCAAAGAATGTCCGTGAAGGAGCAACCAGTCGTCCGCTGATCGGGGTGAAAATGACCGGGACCGTATGGAAGCCAACCGACCCCGCAGGCAGTGCCGGCCCCCAGAAGGTGCGCGTAAAATTCCCAACTGCTGCGGGTGGCATGGATTGCCACGGCCCACCTGGACTGGTCGCCCATTCAAATTCGTAGAAATCAACCATCGCCGCACTGCCAAACTGCCCGCCAATTGACACCGTACCGGCAAAGGGGCGATCACCGTGCAGGGCTGCGACATTCGGATTCACATAACCAGCCGGCGCTGCAATAGCTCCCATATTCCCACCGATATTGTTGCTCAGGCTATTGCACACATTCGCTACCACAACGCAGTTGCCTTCAGGTGGAGGTGGATTGTCGATGCAACACGCTGTCTCGTTAGCGACCAGCGTCACACTCATATTCGTGGGAATATTCCAGCGCGTGTCGGCGATAGTCTCGTCAACGATGACTTTGAGTCGACCTTCGCATTGCTGGGTGACTTGAAAGATAATATCCGGTGTACAATCCCACCATGGTTGCCAGGGTGCCCAGGGCCAGATGCGCAATTGTTCAAGTTCGGGGATATGTGGCAGACGTGTGCGTAGCTTCTCACGCAGTGCTGGCAACACGGCTGTATCGAATGGTTGGCTCACCAGGGCCATTGCCTGACCATCGCGTTCCAGCAATGGCGCAAAGACAGCGGGTGAGGGCCGCGGATCGGGGATAGGAATGGGAAAATCAGGTACCTGCTCGACAATCGGGCGTAACAGATCGACGAGCCAGGGTTCAAGCTGCCAGTAGCGAATTCGCCACCACCACCATGGCCACCAGCCACAACACCAGCGAAACTTGATGGTGAACGCACCATTGGCATCGGTCGTATCACACCCCACCTGTTGGCGACTGGACCACCACCACCAGTGGTCGATATCGAAGGCACACACCCGTGCCCCAGGGACCGGCTTTCCATCAGGACAGACAACCCGACCGGTGATCACAAAATAGCGACACCAGCGTCGCCACCAATGCCAGTAGTAAGTTGAGATCGAGATCGGTTCCAGCTTAAACTGGCGCTCCTGCAACGTCCGTGCTGATATAGTGCGACTAATGCTTTGGAGACGAGGCAAATCCTCGTCCTCAGCATCGGCTGGACCAACGATGATGTTCAGGGTATCAGGAGCACCACTCAGTTCAACGCGGACTACCGCTCTGCCCGTTTTATCAAAACGAGCCAGTGAAGAGTGCAAAATGTTACCGGCACCCTCAACCACGACTTTGACCGGCGTCTCAGGAGAGAAATCATCAACGCTGCTTGCATCGAGGGGAATCTCGAAACTCAGTCGCCGTGATTGCTTTTGGTCTGCCATTACGAACCTCCTTCTAATACTGAATCCTTCTAATCCCGACGTGCGTACTGAGACCAGAACAGTGCCTTGCTTCGTGGTCGTGGATGGAGTTAGTTGTAAATTTCACAACAGTACCGTAAACCATTGCTGAACAGCAAATGGTTTGTGGGTTTGTTTGTGAAAATCAGCGTTTTCTCAGTTTATTTGTTCTAAACCATACGTTTACCTTTCACGTCATTATTCGCACTCGATGTCTTTATTAACGTTGAAGAGTATGATTTTTGCGATTTTTATTGATTTTAATAATATATTAACTATTTTGCGGCTTTAACCAATACAAAATTTATCGATATTGCATAATTAATCATACAACACTTTTATCAAATAACCAGTAAAAATATTATTTAATCTAAATAAAAAGTTAACAAAAAGTATAATCCGGTTATCTGTCTTTTATCTCTTCAGCACGAGGAACATCCTGTATCTCTTGGTTCAGCAGAGGCACATCCGGTAAGCGCAGGGGATGATGACGAGGAGGTAGCCCGATGTTGTCGAATAGCCACTATCAGATGCTAGCGGGAGACATACAGTGCGATGAAGACAGCCGCGTCTTTGTGCTACCGATGACGTGATCTGGTCTTCCGTGAACGCAGCGTAGTCCTGGCCTCCGCAAGATAGGGTCACCCCTGAACCAATGCGCCAGGAGCATCGATTCAGGGGTGACTGTCGTGGTATGACGCCGGGTTATATCAAATCTTGACTGACACGGTATATCATGCAGGTTTCAGACCCTTGCTAACTACCAGTGAGCCACTGGCGGGTCAACACGGGTGCATGTGCCAGTTCACGGGCAGTCGTGTGAGGGCAGCACCAGTATGATGCGTGGTTAGCGTGTCGTGCTTGCACTGCTTCCAGCAGTGCTCTGCAACACGCTTCTACACTAACCCGCTCATGCTGGATGTCAACAGAGCATGAAAGCACGTGCGGGGAATACGGCTTGGGAATGCGCTGAATACCATCACCCCGACCCTTCTTCTATGCTGCGCGAGAGGGGAGTGCAGCAGTCTGATCCAGGTCCTCCTGATGAGGTAATGAGGGGGCATTGTGTTAGCTTATATTTTCTGGCCGTCCTTGAACCCACTACCGGCCGGAGTCACCGTTACAGAGTGCCTCCGCTGGCGCTGGTTCAGGAGTGCGGTACCCCACCAGGAGAGAACTACGGTGAGTGCGGAAGCCAGGCCTCCGCACTCCAAACCATGTGGCACGCGACATTTTGAGCATGAACGGTATTCGCGTCGATCCGTGATGTTTGCGTGGATCGATGACAGATGAATCTTCTCCTGCCGCAACCCCACCGCTTGTACAACGAGGGGTGTTGTTCAGAGACATCCCTTTGCTGAAACAGCACCTGACAGGCTACTTGTGCGGCAGGGTTCAACCTGTCCAGATTGACTAAGCACGACGCACAATCAGGCTCTGCCCGGTCATATCGGGTGACGGTTCTAACTCCAACAGTTCGAGCAGTGTTGGTGCCACGTCGGCCAATCGTCCACCGTGCCGCAGTTCGATAGCATCTTTGCCATAACCGGCACCACCGATCAGGAAACAAGGTGCCGGATTGGTGGTGTGTGCCGTGTGCGGCCCCCCAGTTTCCGGGTCAATCATCTGCTCGGCGTTCCCGTGATCGGCGATGACGAGGGCCACGCCGCCCCGCTCCAGAATGGCCGGCACCACCCGCGCCAACCCGGCATCAACGGCTTCACAGGCTTTGATCACCGCCGGGATACTCCCGGTGTGACCAACCATATCAGGGTTGGCGTAATTGACCACGATGAAATCGTATTGATCGCTATCAATTGCGGCCAGCAGAGCCTCGGTGACTTCCGGGGCACTCATTTCCGGTTTCAGATCGTAAGTGGCGACTTTGGGTGATGGAATGAGCTGACGATCTTCGCCAGGAAACGGCTCTTCGCGCCCACCATTGAGGAAGAAGGTGACGTGCGGGTATTTCTCGGTCTCGGCAATATGAAACTGGCGCAGCCCGGCCTGACTGATCACAGCGGCCAGCGGATTGGTGACGTAACGGGGCGGGAAGGCAACCAGTACCGGCAAGCCCTCTTCGTATTGGGTCATGGTCACGAAACAGAGATCGCGCAACTGACGCTCACGCTGCCAGATCGTGGCAGGCAACGGCTGGCCTTCAGCCTTTTGCCGTTCATAGTGCTGACGAATACGTTCGTTGAGGTCTGGATCAACAAAAGCGCGGGTCAACTGCCGACCGCGGTCGGGGCGGAAGTTGGTAAAGATCACGGCATCGCCATCGCGCACGGTAGCGGTTGGTTCGCCGCTGGCGGTGACAATCACTGTGGGTAAGACAAATTCATCACTGACATCACGGGCATACGATGCCTCAATCGCTGCCCGCGCTGAAGGTGCCTTCTCACCCACCCCATCAACCAGGGCCGCATACGCCCGTCCCGTGCGTTCCCAGCGCTTATCACGATCCATCGCATAGTAACGACCGGAAACGGTAGCAATCGTGCCGACGCCAAGCCGGGCGATCACCCCTTCGAGGGTGTCGAGAAAACCCAGGGCACTGCGCGGCAACACATCGCGCCCGTCGAGGAAGAGGTGGAGATAGACGCGCTGGAGATGATGGCGGTGGGCCAGTTCCAGCAGCGCGTGCAGGTGATCTTCATGGGCATGGACGCCTCCAGGCCCAAACAACCCCATCAAATGTAAGGCCGAGTTGCGCTGTTTGACGTGTTCGATAGCCTGGAGCAAGACCGGGTTGGTAAAAAAATCACCATCGGCAATCGCTTTGCTGATGCGCGTCAGTTCTTGATAGACCACAAAACCGGCCCCAATATTGAGATGGCCTACCTCGGAGTTCCCAATCTGACCTTCAGGCAGGCCAACATCAAGCCCTGAAGCTCCCAATGTTGTAAAGGGGCAATTCGCCATCCACGCATCAACATGGGGCGTATCGGCCAAATCAGCCGCATTACCCGGCCCTGGCGGCGCAATACCCCAGCCATCCATAATTATCAAGACCACCGGACGTGGACGTGTCATTGGACGTTCTCCTTATCCCAAACCAAGAGCTACCTGAACGATGCGCCACGCTGCCAGTAGCCCAAGCAGCGCGGCTCCGAGTAGAGGAACAACGGTCAGCAACAGGCTCCAGATGCGTTCACCCATTGCAGGATTGGTACTCACGAACCCACGCAGTAATTCGCGACGGATTGCCTGCCAGCCACCCCATAAGGTTGCCAGTGCCAGTGCGGCAAAGACCAGTGCGGCACCGAGCGCGATAAGTGAACCGAGTAGCGCCATACGACATCTCCTGACTTCGTGAACATCATCGCTCTTATTCAATCAGCCAGCGCCCTGGATTGAGAATGCCTGCCGGGTCCCAGCGTTGACGCAAGGCACGCATCAGATCGATGGTTGGTGGCGGCGGCCCCCAGCGATCAATCCTGACCGGACTATATTCAACCACGGCATACCCGCCTGCCCCGGCCAGCGCTTGGCGCAACACGGGCAAGTGCGTGGCAGCAGTCTGCGGACAACAGGCAATGATCAGCCCCAGACCGGGAAAGACGGTTACTGATTCAGGTGTGACCGTCGCCAGCGCAGCCATCGCCACCGGCAGCGCACTGTCAGGCACACCGATCCGAAGGATCAGGCTGGAGGCAGATGCGGGTGGATAGGCGGCATGGGGCAGGGCGCGATAGTTGTATTCGACCGTCAGATCGGTCACAGTAAAACAGGCTGCGGTAGCCAGCGCTAGCTGGCGTTCCACCGCGGCTGCCACACCGGCGAATTGGGCTTGTAGCATGATAGTATTTGAGATGGTAATGACCAGCCCGACCGGCTGTAATGGCGGTCTACGCAGCGCCTCGGCCACCTGCCAGGCCTCGTCAACGGTAGAGCAGGTAACGCGCAGTGAAACAAATGTTTCCGGGAGTGGCGCGACTTTGAACGTTGCTGTTGCCATCACCCCAAGCGTGCCATACGCGCCGAGGTGTAGCTTGTGGGTATCGTAACCGGCCACATTTTTGACCACCCGCCCACCACTCTGTACCACTCGCCCATCGCCGAGCACGACCTGCATACCGAGGAGCCACTCCCGTGGCCCACCGTAACCCAACCGCAACGGCCCCCATGCCGCGGTCGCCAGTAATCCTCCGATAGTCGCACCATCTGATGCAGGTGGATCCCAGGGCAGCCACTGTCCCCGTTCGCGCAACAGTGCCTGTACCGACCCTAGCGACGCACCGGCTTCAACCGTTATCACCAGATCGGCAGGCTGGTATTCAATCACCCTGTTCAGTTGGCGCAGATCAAGGGCAACATCGTAACGCTGCGGCGGATCGAGCAGAAACTGGTGTGTACCGCCCCCCCACGGCACCACTGCGGTGTGGGTACGGGTCGCTGCGGCGAGCAATTCGCTCACATCAGCGACGGATGTCGGCTGCACAACCTGCTGCGGTTGTTGATCAGCCAATGCATACGTTGTCGGCGATGGCCTGGTTGAAAAAGGCAAGGCATTCATACCAGTCTAAATCCACGCCCCCCGGTCAAGCGCACGCAGAGCACCGCGAGCAAACCGGATGTCGGCACAACTACTGCCCCCCGGCAGCAGTTTACAGGGGTTCATCACCCCATTCGCATCGAAGATGGCGCGCAGGTCGGCGAAGGCGGCCAGATCGGACGGGCCAAAAATCCAGCCCAGATAATTACGCTTCTCAATCCCGATACCATGTTCACCACTGATCGTACCGCCGGCAGCAACACACGCCTGCAAAATCTCTTCACTGGCGGCAACTGCCCGCTCAAGCGCACCGGCGTGACGGAGATCGAACAGCAATAGCGGGTGGAGATTACCATCACCGGCGTGAAAAATATTGACAATCGTGATCTGGTGGCGGGCCGCCACCTCTTCGGTCAGACGCAACAGTTCCGGCAGACGCGACCGCGGCACGACGCCGTCCTGAATGTGATAGTGCGGGGCAATCCGTGCGCAGGCCGCCAGAGCGCCTTTACGACCGGCCCACAACTTCTCGCGCTGATGGGCATCTTGCGCCGCCCGCAACTCGCGCACCCCATAATGGTGGCAGATCTGTTCAATCGCTTGCGCCTGGGCAATAACCTCTTCGCGCAACCCATCCAGCTCGATCAACAATACCGCCCGCGCATCAGACGGATACCCCGCCTGGACTGCGGCTTCGACAGCGGCGATGCCCTGCCCAACCAGCATCTCAAGCGCAGCGGGAATGATGCCATGGGCAATAATCGCGGATACTGTCTCGCTGGCTGCGTCGAGATCGTCGTAGATGGCCAGAAAGGTGTAGATCGACTCGGGATTTGGCGTTAATTTCACCACTGCTTCGGTGACGATCCCGAGGGTTCCTTCACTGCCCACCACAACCCCCAGCAGATCGTAGCCTGGCGCATCAAGGGCAGCGCGACTCACCTCGATCACCCGCCCATCACCCAAGACTAGCGCTACCGCCAGGACATGGTTGGTGGTGACGCCATACTTCAGACAGTGCGGACCACCAGCGTTGGTAGCAATATTGCCGCCGATGGTACTGGCGCGCTGGCTACTGGGATCAGGAGCAAAGTGGAGACCGTAAGGTGCAGCAGCGAGACTAAGATCGGTGTTGACTACACCGGGTTGCACGCGAGCAGTACGCGCCACCGGGTCGATGGCTAGAATCCGATTGAGGCGGGTTAGGGAAATGACCAGCCCACCCTGTTCGGGTACCGAGCCACCGGCCAGACCGGTGCCCGCACCACGGGCAACGATTGGCACGCCAAGCTGAGCTGCCACCTGCACACAGGCCGCAACTTCGGCAGTAGTGCGCGGCACAACGACCACCTCCGGCATACCCTGATCAAGGGCTGAGCCATCGTACTCGTAGAGCATCAGCTCTTCTGGCCGGCGCAGCACAATTGCCGGATCAACGACGCTCAGGAGAGCGGTTATCAGGTCATCACGCATTGTCATTTTGTCCGTACACGGCGCTTCAGATCAAAAACCGGCCGGCGAAACGTCAGGATGTCGAGCGTACCGCGAGGATATGAACGCAAGACCAGTGCCAGACCACGCGGATGGCGGCGCCAGATACCGGCCAGGGCCAGCCCAATCAGCAGCGGAGTCATTACCCAAACCAGTACTGGCGTTCCATTGTTCAGGATGATCGAACCAAGCCCGACACCGACCAGCAACCATTGTCCAACCGGCAGCAGCAACATCCGCTCGCGTAGATGAAAGAAGGCAACGGTGTAGGCTATCACATACCAGGCCGACAACAATATCATGACGATCAACAACCAGGAAAGCAGTGTTGCCATAGATAACCCCGTGATACTTGCCAGTGCTATCCGTATGATAGCACACCAGCAGTCATCAATATCAATCTTGACCAGAACTTATTTCACAAAGCTGCACTGTCGTCCTACCAGCCTTGCACCCAGGCGCATGAACGATTACCGATCACCAAAGCCTTGCCTATCCTGCTCCCAATCTGTCGGCTTAGCTGCGGGGATGGATGACGACCATCTCCGGTGCTATCACGCACTGGATTGATTGCCTTGCCCGTGCGTGATGCACATGTCGCAGCATTTGGAGTGCGGTAGCCAGGCTGCCGCGTCAGCCGTGATCACGATCCGGCGCGTGCCTGACGTTGACCCTGCTGGTAACGGAGATGCTGAGTGTGATCGTCACGATTATGGGGTCTGTCAGTAGTTCATGAGATAACTTCTACACACACCCGACATCGAGCACGGTGAGTGCGGAAATGTGGCTTGCGCACGCCAAACCAGGAAACCTACACGATGTCCCATCCAGCGCGTGATTACGCTGCGAATGAGCGACAGCGTTTACTCCTTTCTTCATCTCAGGTACGTTGTAAACGTTCATCAGCCTGTGTTGCTGTCACCGTAGCACAGCTTTACGTTCAGCCCCTGACGAGGAGTGCACGACGCCTGTGTTATAATCAGCCGGCGGCACTTCAAACGGCGCATGGAGTTCAACTGTATGGACAAGCGACCCAGTATCAGCGTCTTTTTTCCCGCCTGCAATGATGCCGGTACAATTGGTAGTATGGTGGTTGCAGCTATCGAGACGCTGGAAGAAATTACCGATGATTACGAGGTGATTGTTGTCGAGAATGGAAGTACTGACTACACGGTTGATGTTCTCGAATCACTGGCAAAGCGCTATGATCGGCTGCGCGTGTACACACATCGCCAGGCGTTAGGGTACGGTGGAGCGTTACGGGTTGGCTTTGCCAAAGCAACGAAAGACCTGATCTTCTACACCGACGGCGATGCGCAGTACGATCCACGCGAACTCAAGCTTCTCTTACCGGCACTGCGTGACGATATCGACATTGTGAATGGCTGGAAGATAGATCGCGGAGACCCGTTGCATCGCATTATCATCGGTCGTATCTACCACCACACGGTGAAATTTCTCTTCGGCTTTAAATTGCGCGACGTTGACTGCGATTTTCGGCTTATTCGCCGGCATGTATTCGACGATATTGAGCTGGAATCAGACAGCGGGACGATTTGCCTGGAGCTGGTGAAGAAGCTACAAGATGCCGGCTATCGCTTCGCCGAAGTACCGGTTCATCACTACCACCGCACTTACGGCAAGAGTCAGTTCTTCAACTTCCCACGGCTCTGGCGCACCTTTGTTCAACTTATTGGCCTGTGGTGGAAGCTGGTGGTACGTCGTGAGCACATGCGCAAGCGCAAAAAGCGCCTGGCACCTGAAGAGATTGCTCGCTAACTCTGAGCCAGCTCGCGTAGTCGGGATGGGTTCAACAGGGTAATGCCGGAACTATCCACGTCGAGCAGACGGGCATCGCGGAACTGATTAATGACCTTAGTCACGGTTTCGCGATACGCATTGATCATATCAGCAAGCTGTTGATGGGTGCGCCGGGGCAAGCGATTCGGTTGCGGGGCAGCCACCTGTTGCGTCTCCGACATTTCGAGGAGGACTGAAGCCAACCGGGCCGGAACTGACTTAAAGGCCACCTCCTCAATTCGTCGGCTCACGATCATACGTTGCTGGCCGAGAAGTTCAAGCATTGCCATGGCCAGCGTCCCGTCTTCAGCCATCGCTTGCAGTACCTCACTCCGGGGAACCGCCAACACCCGTACCGGCGTCAACGCTTCGGCAAAGGTATCATAGGTTGCATCACGCTCAAAGACACTCAAGCCGAACGCCTGTCGCTCTTCGACAACACGCATAGTGAGTAGCCGTCCTTCGCGTGACGCAAGATGTAACCCAACCTGACCACTCATTAGCAGGTAAAGGGTTTGTGCCGGTTGGGTCGGAGTGTAGATTGTATTGTGCCGGCGAAAGGATTGCGCCTGTCCAAAAGGGCTTAAACGATCCCAGACGATCACTTCCGCTTCTTGCAGCCGTGAGGTCATTGTGGTTCCCTTTCCGTGCCCCGGTGTTCGGTCGGAATTGTGTTTCTGCATTGCTTTTGTATTGTACCATAAGGTTTCGGTAGGTGCTGCCCAAGAAAATAAGCGTTGGTATAATATTTCTATGCATAACGATTACAGGCTTCGCCACAACCGATTGCTATTCATCTTGATCATGTTGAGCGTCCTCCTGGCTGCATGTGCCACACTCCCCCCACCGACGCCAACGGCAACGATGCTGCCTACAGCCACGCTCCCACCAACGGCAACCCCACTTCCCCGTGGTGGTACACTGAGCATACGAATTGCTGCTCCTGTTACCGATCTGCGCCCCTGGCAGCCACGTTCTCGTGGTGAAGAACATCTGATCAGTCTGCTCTACAGTGGTTTGATGCGTCTCGATGCCGATCTGTGGCCAAACCCCGATCTGGCTGAGCGGCTTGACATTGATGTCGATGGACGACGATTGACGTTTACGCTCCGTCAGAACGTGTACTGGCACGACGGTGAACCGCTGACGGCTGCCGATGTGCTCTTCACATTGGAAGCGCTGCGCAGTCTGCCCGAAACCAGTACTGCCCTCCTGGCCGACCTGCGCTACATTGCTGCGGCGTCTGCCCCTGATGAACGCACGGTCGTGATTGAGTTGCGCAGCCGCTATGCGCCGATGCTGAGTCTGCTAGCCGTTCCTATCTTACCCCGTCACCTGTTTGCCGGGCGTGATGTGAGTCAGATCAATTTTCTTGATCAGCCGATTGGGAGCGGCCCTTTTCGTCTGCGGGAACGGCAGGCCGATGGCAGTCTGGTGCTGGAACGACACGATCAGTATCATCACGGCTCACCACTCCTCGATCAGGTGATGCTGACAGTCATGCCGGAAACAGCGACAGCTCAGCAAGCCCTTCGTGATGGGCAATTGTTGGTGGCCGAACTGCCCTGGGGTGCCCAGGATGCGCTCGTTGATGTCACAACCTTGCGTAATGGCAGTATTCCCGAAAATGGGGTCTATTTTCTGGCCTTCAATTTGCGTCCCGGTCGTCCGTTTGCCGATGTGCGCCTGCGGCAGGCGCTGGCAACGGCTATCGATTTGCCGCGCCTGGTGGAGACGGCAACCAAGGGGGTGGGGGTGCCGGTCGGCAATGGCGCCTTGCCGGGTAGCTGGGCCGATCTGACGCCGCCACTGCCGGCTGGCGACCTGCCGGCTGCACGCGAGATACTTGATGCCGCCGGTTGGGTATTGCCTCCCGGTGCAACAATCCGCCAACGGGAGGGAGTACCGCTGATCGCCCGCCTCTACGTTCGGAACGATGATGAACGGCGATTGGTGGCTGCCCGTCGCATCGCCGAAATTGCTGCCAGCATCGGTATCCAGATTGTCGTAGAACCGGCTGATTTCGCAACCGTCATTCTGGCACGCTACGTGGCACCATACGATTTCGACCTCTTGCTGGGAAGCTGGTTGAACGGCGCCGGTGATCCGAACTTTGCCGATACGATGTTCTACGACCCCGATGATTTTGCGCTCTTCCATTCCAGTCAGCTTGAACAGGGGCCGGGTGACACCCGTGCTACCCGCAATTTTGTTGGCTTCAACGATCCGGTGTACGACGAGCAGGCACTGATTGCCCGTCAGCTCTACGGTCGTGAGGAACGGCGCAGTGCAATTGCCCAGACCCAGGCTCGCCTGGCCAGTGAATTGCCTTACCTCTACTTATGGGTTGATCGCACCGCAGTCGTGATCAACACACGGGTACAAACGCTTGACGGGCCGGTTGATCTGACGACACCGCGCTACTTGTGGAATATTGAACGCTGGTACCTTCAGTAACCCGGTAAACAGGTTAGCGGTGGAGGTCGCATGAAAAATCCCTTCGCTGAGCGCGGACGGATTACCGATCCGGGCAAATTTGTTGGTCGCTGGCGCGAGCTGGGAGCGGCATGTGAACAACTCGAACGCCGTCGCCCACTCTTGCTGTACGGGCCGAGCGGGAGTGGTCGATCATCGCTGTTGACGCACCTGGCACAGGCCGCTGGAGCAGTGCTGGAAATCCCCAATCTGAACGCCTTCTACCTTGATCTTTCCCTGTTGCCTGATGCGGCGACAACGTATGGTCTGATCGTTCGTGCTCTGGGGGGGAGTGAACCAACGATTGCGGCTTTGGAACAGCGTCTGGCGGCCAGTGGCAGGCCGGTCTTGATCTGTCTCGATGGGGTCGAGGCCGCGATTGCCGCCGGTTGGGGTGAAGACCTGCTCGAACGATTGGGCCGCCTGGCCCGGCGAAGTGCGCCCGGCTACCACGGAGTAGCCGGGCCAACCGGGCAAACGCTGGCATACGATCTGATGGTTGTCGGGGCCATCCGTGGCACACCACCCATGCTGAGTGAACCATTCGCCACGGTGCGGCTAGGGCCATTGAGCTTCGCCGAAGCGCGCCTTTTGCTCGATAGCTACCTCGAAGAAGGTGAGCGTCTGTTTAGTGCTGATGAAGTACGCGAGTTGATGACGCTGAGTGCCGGTCAGCCGGCCTTTTTGCAGCGTGCGGCCTACCATCTCTACGAGACGCGCCGGCGGCCAACATACCGCTGGCGGAAAGCGTACCGGGCCGAGCTACGCGAACATCCACCGCTCGATAACCCCTTACCACCTGCTATTTTCGAGACAGACGAAGACGATGACGACGAAACTGATGATACGTTACCCGAACAGCTAGAGAGGGCAACGCCGGTGCGCCGTCGTCTGCGGGCCAGTCATCCGCCCGGTGACGATTTGCGTCCGCTGTTGGCAGCCGTTGGGCCGTTGCTGGCCGGTCTGATCAGTTTTCAGGCCAGTAGTTCCTGGCCGGTAGGTATCGCAATTGGTGCCGCAGGTTATCTGGCCGTGATCGCCTGGAACTGGCGCCGGAGCGAGTAGACGCATCTATATCGTTGACAGGCCGTGTACCGGCACACATTCTAATCACTGGCAAGCTTGTGTGGAGTGAACACGCCAGCCGGAAAACTACAGGCAATCAGCTCTTCAACCAGCCCGCGACGTGAGCCGTTGCAATTGATTTTACGACTGGCCAGCACAACATCGACCCGGCAGGCGTTGGCGTACAACTGATGTGCCAGGGTTGTTGATGAATTCGAGAGCATCACGAAACAATTCCGCGCTGCCAGTTGATGAAAGACCAGGGCAAGCCGACGCTGTTCACCCTCATCGAAGCCGCGTCGTGTGTAACTGGTAAAGGAAGCGGTACTGCTTACCGGCACATACGGCGGATCGAAGTAGACAAAATCACCCGCCTGAGCCTCATCGAGGACAGCCGCGAAATCGGCCACCCGCAGATCAACATTGCGTAAGGCCCGACTCACCTCACGGAGATTATCGCTGTCTACAATCTGCGGATTCTTGTAATAGCCGAAGGGGGCGTTGAACTGCCCCTTATTGTTCAGGCGATAGAGACCATTGTAGCAGGTGCGATTGAGAAAGATGGTGCGGGCTGCACGTTCCACCCGTGAGCGACGAGCAAAATCTGGTTGGCGATCCCAACTGCGAATATCGTAGAAGAAATCACGGTCGGTCGCATACGGGCGCAGACGATGCAGCAGTTCAATCAGATCCTCAACCTCATCACGAACAGCAATGTAACAGTCGATCAGTTCCGCGTTGAGGTCGCTCAGCATGGCCCCGTGTCGCAACAGACCATTGTTCCAGAGGTAAAAGAAGAGTGCGCCACCACCGACAAACGGCTCGTGATAGCGGCCAAAACGCTCTGGAATGCGCCGCGAAAGCTCTGGCAAGAGCTGACTTTTCCCACCAGCCCACTTGAGGAATGGACGCGCAGGCACACAAGGCTCCTCGCCAAACCTGCCAGACCAGGCAGGTTCGACTCCCATATGCGGTTATTGAGAATTGGATTATAACATATCGCATAGAAGAGCTATGTGCAAAACGGCCACGGCCTGATCTGGCGTCGGGTTGGTTTGGGTCGAGATTACAGGCATCTCGGTCATCGGTATTTCTTGATGATATAGTAGCGATCTCGTGGTAATTTCTTCCCTGGACTTGGAGCGGAAATGGGTTCATGCAGGCCAAACTGGCAGAGATAATATCAAATGTTGGCTTCCATCGCACCTGACGTCACACCGTTATCACACACTTCTAACGAACAGGAACCAGACCCGGTCATCTACCCGCATATCGCCCATCCTGGCAGTTGCACAACCTATCAATCCCCGCACCAGCGGCAAGAAGCCTCTCAAGCTCTTGCCCGACCAGAGCCTGGAGGTGGTCGTTAGATTGACCCAACCGGTGCCTCATAGCTGACTGAGCGCACCAATCGTCGAATCTACTCACAACCTGGTGATATCTATCTCTGAATACTAACTATGCCACGCACATCGCATTCGCAGTCATGGCACGCTGTGCGTTCCTGACAATGCAACCGAACATCATTCAGTAACGAACTAACGAATTGGTAGTCTCAGCTATGATGCACATCATCTATCCTGCTATCACACACACGACGTAACGCAATAGCCTGAAAAAACAGGCTCGCTATAGATTCACGAAACAGGTTTTAGCCGCAACATTTTGTGGAAAGATTCGGACATTTATACAGAGACACAAAGGTGCAAAGAAAACCTTTGTGTCTCTGTGTAGAGATACCAGAAGATCTTGTTTTTACCCAAGACTCGCCATCCTGCTCCTGGCAACCAGATAACGTTTACACCGTCGAGAGATCCCATTCCTCATAGATTTTGGGCACATCACTGATCAATCGGCGGGTATACGGATGTTTTGGCTGCAAAATCACATCATCGGCAGAACCCCTCTCAACGAAGCGTCCACGTTCCATGATGTAGATTGTATCTGAAACATAATAGGCCAGACCAATGTCGTGGGTGATAAAAATAAGCGTCATGCCAGTTTCGCTGCGCAGCTTCATCAGATAATCCAGAATAGTTGCGCGTGAACAGGCATCGATCATGGAAGTCGGTTCATCCGCTATCAAAATTTTGGGTTTCAGGAGGAAAATGCGAGCGATCATCAAGCGCTGCATTTGTCCACCTGACAGCTCGAAGGGATATTTGTTGGTCAGCTCGGCGAACTTCAGGTTGACAAAACTGCACGCCTCCGTCATCAACTCCACCTTCTGTTCGCGCGGAAGGTTACCCCCGCCGCGCATTCGGATACAATCAAGCAGTACGGAGTCGATCTTATGGAAGATATTGTAGGAAGAGAATGGATCCTGAAAGATAGCCTGGATGTTGCGCCAGTATTCCTGCTTCTTTTTGCCGGAGCTGAGGTCGCGTTTCTTTCCCTGGAAGTAAATTTCCCCCTCAGTGGCATTGATCAGCCCTAGCAACATCTTTGCCAGAGTAGTCTTACCACTACCCGACTCACCGACAATCGAGACGATTTCTCCTTCGTGGAAATCAAAATCAACATGATCGACGGCGATCGTCTTGTGACGGCCAAAGCCGAAAATTTTGGTAACTCCTCTACCGCTCAAACACGGATTTCCCTTGCTCACCATGGTTGTATGCCCTCCTCAACTCCTCCTCTGACAAAATGCACCGATAGGCACGGCCCTGGCTTACCTCGTATAGAGGAACCGACATGACTCTGCACTCTGGCTTGACATATTTACAACGGTCAGCAAAGCGACAACCGGGTGGCGGGTTTTTGAGGTTTGGCGGTGCGCCGGGAATGGCAGTCAGCTTGGCACTGCGCAAGCCACTCTCTGGCACAAGGATCGACCCCATTAACCCTTTGGAATATGGATGGAGTGGGTCAAAGACCGTCTGTTTGGCCGTACCCTTTTCGACGATCTGCCCTGCATACATAACCATGATGTCATCGGCGACATTGTAAAGCAGCGGCAACTCATGCGTGATAAAAATCATCGCCTTGATGAAGCCACTCTCCATCATGTCGCGCAACATCTTGATAACCATCTTCTGCGAAGTAACATCTAGTGCCGAAGAGGGTTCATCAGCGATCAACACCTTTGGTGTCAGGATCACGGCCACAGCAATCACCGTGCGTTGCTTCATACCACCCGACAATTCCACCGGATATTTGTACAGCACCTCGGGCGGTAGACCGAGCCGCTCAAACAAAGCGCGGGCGTGATCAAGGATCATCTGCCTGGTCCAGCTCGGCTCATGGGCACGAATGACATCACCGATGAAGTCGATGACTTTACGTGTCGGGTTAAGCGCATTCATTGCCGCCTGCGGGATGTAGGCAATCTCTTTCCCCAGAATCGACTTGCGCACCTCATCCGGTTTCATGCCGGTAATATTCTGTCCGTCGATGATAATCTCGCCGCTAATGTAATGGAGGGGTGGAAAGTAGTAGCCCATCAGACTGAGGGCCAATGTCGATTTGCCACAGCCTGACTCACCAGCGATACCGAGAGTCTTGCCTTCCTCGATCTTCAGCGATACGCGGTCAACGGCATAGACGTCTTCCTTGTAGCGGGTGACATATTTGGTAGTGAGGTCACGGACCTCAAGCATGACTTTTCCCATCGCTTTACTCAATCTCTCAAAGCAGGGTTGAAAACCTGATCAAGACCAGTGTTCATCAGATTCATCGAGAAGGAGATCAATGCAATTGTCACGAGCACCGGCAGATAGGCCCACCATTTGCCTAGAATATGCGCCTGATAAATCATGGCCCAGTTCATCATCAACCCCAAGGTCGGTGTTTCGGTAGTGCGTGGACCAAGACCCAGGATAGATAGACCTGCCTCTGCTAAAATGCCCGATGAGACTTGCAGGATGAATGCCATCACTACATATGAGGCAATGTAGGGCAGAATATCGGTCAGAATGATACGAGGCACCGAATGGCCGGAGAGTTTCGATAAATTGACATGATCACGATTACGCAGGGAAAGTACCTGCGACCGTACAGCTCTGGCTGTCCACACCCACGAGGTCAAGCCAATTACAGCAGCAATGGTAATTGCTCCGCGCTGATCCTGACCAATACTGAACGAAATGAGAATGAGCAGCACAAACGTGGGAATAACGGTAAATAAGTTGGTTAAGAACATGATCATGTCATCAACTAGCCCACCAATATATCCTGCCAGTAGCCCTAATGTCAGGCCGATGGTAGTAGCAATCAATCCTGCAACCAGTCCGATTACCAGAGAAACCGCCGTAGCTGTCACCAGTTGGGTCAGTACGTCACGTCCAAAATTATCCGTGCCCAATGGCAGAATGCGCACATTAGCGATCTCACCCACGTTAGCGTAGTCCGTTTGTTGGATTATCGCTTTCTGCTCGAGGGCACCCGTCGCTGAGTTGGGCACAGCAATGATCGCCGGCTCCGTAGAGAGTAGCCCTTCAAGAGCAGCATCAACCCGTTGGAAATAGCGCTGCCGGGCAAAGGTCATGCCCTCTAAGCGCAGGTTCGGATCATAGTTCGCCTCCCAGAGTGCCAACAACTTTTCCGTATCGTTGGTATCGATCTCTTCTGCGGGCACCCCGAACGCGACCAGCCACTCCTTCATGGCAACACGGTCTTCCTGACGCAACCGGTTTTCAATGCGCTTGACGGCGGCGTCCTCAAGGTTAAGCGTATACAAGACCGGCGAGTTGACGGCATCGTAGACACTGACATAGATACCAGGTGGGAAGAACGTTCCCTGCCCAATGATCTGTAACGGTGGATGGCGCACGATTAAAGGGTAAACAATGACAATCAGGAGGATTGTCATCAGGATAGTGAATCCCACCACAAACTTACCAGAGCGAAAAACCTGTCGAAGTGTGTGTTGCATAAGCACTTATCCTCTCAATCAGACTGAGCCGCCTTTATACGCGGGTCGATCACGCCATATAAAATTTCGAGGATAAAGTTGGCGGTCAATACCATAAATGTGATGATCAAGGTTGCCGCAGAGATGAGCGGGTAATCCTGCCCCATAACGGCATTCAGGAGCGTTGTACCAAGACCCGGATAGCTAAAGACGATCTCCGCAATCAGCGCACCGCCCACCATCGTGCCGAGTGACAATGCCAGACCGGTTACCTGTGGCAACATGGCGTTGCGAAAGACATAAGTGACAATCTTGTCGTCTTTGATTCCCATGAAGCGAGCGAATTTCACGTAATCCGCATTCAGTTCATAAATTGACATCGAACGCATGCCAATTGCCTGCCCGCCGATGGCAATCAACACAATCGACCAGAAGGGTAGCTGGTAGTGGATAAAAGCTGACCATAGAAACGTTGGTGTCAGGCCAGGAATAAGCGTATAGCCGTAGCCTCCCGAAGTGGGAAACCACTTCAAATACACCGCAAAGATCACCAGTAAAATCACTGCCATCCCAAAAGCCGGAAAGCTGCTCAAGAAGAGTGCAGAGGGCATGAGTACCTTATCAAAGCCGCCCCGGAGATAGGCAGCCATGGCACCGAGCAAGTTTCCTAAAATCCAGCCAACAAGGATGGCTGGAAACTGCAAGATCAGTGTCCACCCAATCGACGAACCAATCACCTCGGCCACTGTGCGTGGATACTGACTAAATGAAAACCCGAAGTCACCCCGAAACACATTGCGTACGTAAATAAAAAACTGCTCGATAATCGGCTTATCGGTGCCAAACAGCTCAGTATATTGCTGATAGATTGCCTGCACACCGGTTGGATTGCTGATGCCTTGCGCCTGCCGTGCCACGATTGCGGCAACCGGATCACCTGGCATTAGACGAGGCAACGTAAAATTCAGGACGAAGGCAAAGACAAAGGTGATTACAAACCAACCGAGTTTGTTGAGAAAATATCTGATGTACCCTTTCAACGCAACCCTGCCTTCCGTTTGTCAATCCCCACCGGCTTGCTCAGAGCGAAGCCGTATTCCGGAGAACCATCTTCCAGAACAAGACCCTACATCCAAAATGCCTGGAAACACGTTTGAGCCTGTGAGTTGAGCATGTCAGTGATTTGAAGAGACCCTTTCGGAGATAGTCCGGAAAGGGTCTCTTCAGCCTCGCTACGGCTCTACAAGCCTGAGATTGTAGAGACCAGCAATGCCCCAGCCATCGATCAGGTTAAGCGGTGGGACAGGCGGGTTGGTGCCATCACCTTCATGCGGGAAGTTTGTCCAGATACTTTCGTTGACAGTGTGGAAGTTCTGTGGGCGATACATCAGGGTGAACGAAGGCACGTCGGTCAGATAAATCTCGACCAGCCGGGTATACATTTCTTTCAACCTGGCTTCATCGGTCTCATGCGGGATCAATTTCAACAGCTCATCCACCTCTGGGTTGGAGTATTGGCCCCAGTTACCGCTCCAGTTGCTCGGCATGCCGATCCACTCTGAGCTGAGCAGGTTGCGAATACGTCCCCATGGTTGCGTCGGGCCGGCGCCTGCGCTCCACATCATAAAGATCTCATAGCCAGCAGGTAAGGGGGTGTCAGATTTGGTGACGACTGTCTGATAAACCGACCACTCGGGGAAATTAGTAGTGATGTCAATACCAATCTGCTTGCCGGCTGCGGCGACAATCTCGATAGCAGCTTGCCAGTCAGACCAACCGTTGGGGCAGGTGGCCACATAGCTCAGCTTCTGACCGTTATACTCTCGCCATCCATCGCCGTCGGTATCAACAACCCCGCAGTCATCGAGCAGCTTCTTAGCCCCTTCAATATCGTTGCCCGTCCACTGCAAATGTGCAACCGCCTCGCGGTTGTACAGCGCCTGCTCAAAGGGCGTCGGGTTCATCAGGGAGCGCGGCACCTGCTCGAAAGTGGCGGACTGATTGGTCATGGCGTTGGCAATGATTGCTGAATAATCAACTGCAATTGCAATCGCCTTGCGAATGCAAACCTGATCCAGACCGGCAGCTTTCAGATTAAAGAACGCAGTTGGCAGGCTAGCGCCAATGTGATAGGGCGGTTCGGGTAGATAGGTGGAGATGGGCAGATTCTGCTTCTCCCACAGGTCCTGCACGTTAGAGTTGAATTGCTGGCTGACGTCCACTTCACCGGCGGCCAGGGCCGTTGAACCGGCTGCGTTGTCCTTGAAGATTACGTGCGCCAGGTACTTGGGCATCGGCAACTTGCCCCACATGCTGGGGTCTTGGCCCCAGTAATTGTCGTTGCGGACCAATACAACCTTAGTATCGTCGGCAAAGAATTTGCCATAGGGACCGGAATATACGACATCTTCCGCAGGATCGGCTAACAGTTTGGTAGGATCACCACCACTACGCTCTTCCAGCTTCTGCGTCCAGGCTTTCTGGATGACGTAGTACGTGCTCAGGTATGCCTGGACGATCAAAGGATTGACAGCCCGTCCGTTTGCATCGAGCTTTGCCTTGATCACAACAGTTTGTGGATCAACTGCTTCGATGGTCTCGATGTAATCCCTATTCGCAGCAGCAACCGCGGTTTCGTACTTCACATGCGTGGCCCAGGTGTAGGCGACATCTTCGGCAGTCACCGGCGTGCCGTCGCTCCAGCGGGCAGCCGATTTGATCTTGAAGGTGATTTCGGTGCGATCTGCGTTCCATGTCCAGTCGCCATCAGCCAGCAATGGATATTGCTTACCGTCTAACATGTTATACAAATACGGCGTCTCGAACATGGTCACGCGAGCGCTGTCTTGTAGCGCAATCACCATGCCGTTGTTGTTGTTATTGGAATAGGGATTCCAACCGACGACCGGTCCCCACTGTAAGCCATTGAAATAGAGCGTTTCCTTACGTGGCAATGCATCAGCGCTTATCGGGGCTGCAACCTGTGTCGGTGCAGACGCTTCGGTCAGCGCAGTTGGAGCCTGCGCTGGCTGCACCGTAGTCGGTTGCCCCACCGGTGCAGGAGATGGGCCACAAGCGGTTAGTATCACGCTCACCATGAAAACAATCAAAAGACTGAAGCGGTGTTTCATAGGTACCTCCACGAAAAAACGTCTGGGATCCAAAACATGGAAATAAATCGATAAGGTACAACATTTACTCCTGGTAGTCCTGGCCTGGTTCACCTCCTTGTTTTTTATCTTGCGTTCCGAATCCTTAATGAGTCTTGGGATGAGTGCTACGTCGCAGCGCTGCTCCACAAGACATACGAACAATCAACCTGGTAGGTAGGACAATATGCTGAACACTAACTTTCGCCGCCTGGGTTGTACAGGTCTCTAACTGTTCAATTAGCGTAGCAGCAGCCAGAAAGCCGATCTGCTCAATTGGATGATGTACCGTAGTCAGAGGCGGATCAATCGTTGTCGCTACCGGCAAGTTATCAAATCCCACTACGGCAATATCATCAGGAACCTTCAACCCCGCCGCCTGGATTGCTTTTATCGCGCCGACAGCCATGCTGTCATTGGCAGCAAACACGGCATCAGGCCGAGGGGTAACCTGCAATAGGCGTTGCATAGCGTACTTTCCGCTGGCTTCTGACCAATCGCCCCCCTGAATATATTCCGGATGCGGCTCGATACCCGCCTCGCGCAGCGCACACAGATAGCCTTCCAGGCGATCATAGGCGCCGACCAGGCTCATTAAACCGGTAATAGTGGCAATCTTCGAGTAGCCAAGCTTCAACAGATGCTGCGTAGCCAGGATAGCGCCTTTGAGGTTATCAACATTCACCGAAGAAATATCTGTGCGACCAGGAATTCGACCGATCATGACAAGCGGCAGTCGTTTGGCCAACAAATGCTGCACGAACGGGTCATCCATCAACGGTGGTGCCAGAAGCAGACCATCTATGTGTCGAGCGTGAATTAACCATTGATAGGTGTCGTCTTCTTGTCGTAGCACCAGTGATAGCATCAAATAATACCCACGCTCATCACATGCCTTTGCACACCCCTGAATCAATACTGAAAAATACGGATCGGTAAAAATCGTGCTGAGTGGATGAGGTATGACCAGACCGATGACTCGACTGCGACGACCAGCTAATGCGCGTGCTGCAAGATTAGGCTGAAAATCGTGCTCTTTAATGATTTGCCATACTCGCTCTCGCATTTCTGGACTCACATGTGGATCGTGGTTAATCACCCGAGAGACTGTCGAGCGTGAACAACCGGCAAGGCGCGCAATTTCTTCTAGTGTCATCTGTATCTCCATTTGGTAGAAACGAATTGCGAGTACATCAGCACTGTATGCTTGTTGTGTTGTTTGTTGGTAAATACCCACAAAATGCTGATCATCTTGCTCAGTACTTGATAGGCCAATACTTTGGAACACAGTTCTTGGCTTCTGTGCGACTGCCGGTGCGGAAATAACATGTAGTAACGAGGCAATTTGGCAATCGTCCAGATTTGATCAACTCTGTGACTGTATCTAACGTACAGGGATAGTCTCGAATACTGGTCAGCGTGTTGTAAGGAATGCAGAAATTGTCCACAGCACCGACCAGGGTACATGCCTAAAGGCAGTTTGGGCAGGGATCGAGCGCCATGGATGGTTCGGCACGTTAGACTGCCCAGATGCAAGCGGAAGGTAACATGCAGGCGTTTGGCAGAGGCAATGTTTACTGTCTGGCTACTGTTGTCTGAGGATACCAACAGGCAACAAAGTCTACTTCGGCGCCTTACATCAGATGATAGGGGATACTTTCGATATAACGGTGTTGGAAGAACTTGCTTACCTAGCCGATGGTGTCGCAGGCTCAGAGCGCTAAGTGCGTGTAACTTAATACCACTCTCAGGACTTGACCATGTAAGGGGAGATGAAAAGTCAGGAGTTAGGCTGTTAACCCATCCACAACTCCCAACAATACCGCTCCTCGTTGAGTACCGGGTCATGACATACCAGCTATCTTGCGGATGAAGATATTGTCTTAGTAGAGCTTCAGTACATCCTGCATATACTGGTTGATCATCATTGACTGGGTTATCCACAGTATCCCCCTTTGGATACGAATCTACGCTTCTCTGGCATGCATGTACACCAGCTCAGTTGAGTTTCCAGGAGCAGATGGAATGAAGCTGCTCACGATAAGTACTGCTCCACCTCTCTGGTGCACACTGCCACCACATTGTGAGCCAACAACCGCTCTCCTGGCATTCACTGATTAGTCATACACACCAAGGTGCCGACCAGTATTACTTTATTCTTTCAGATATTTCTGCCGATAAAACACCTTTTCCTGTCGGTTACTAAACGGTTCTCGCATATAACGTGCAACGATGCCACTCTTCCTCAAACAACAGTCAACGTTGATGGCGCCTTGCATATTAGTCCTTATACCGGGCAGGTCTGATTATGACATTATTACCAGCGAGAGACCTACAACATTTCTTCTTGCGTATCCAGAACATGCAATTGATTCTGCGTATTTTTCAACGTTCAGCACCAAATCATGATTTTGTGGATACTTATCAGGTGTAATATCATTCATTAAAACATGGGAGCGCTCTCATCCCATTAGAACCGCCTGCTTCCTCTCGCGAGACTTTGCCCCACAAACATGGGAGCGCTCTCATCCCATTAGAACCGCCTGCTTCCTCTCGCGAGACTTTGCCCCACAAACATGGGAGCGCTCTCATCCCATTAGAACCGTCTGTTTCCTCCCGCGAGGCTTTGCCCCACAAACATGGGAGCGCTCTCATCCCATTAGAACCGCCTGCTTCCTCTCGCGAGACTTTGCCCCACAAACATGGGAGCGCTCTCATCCCATTAGAACCG
>Ga0209478_1000895_pt1 | contig 28609 bp, 21 predicted proteins | sample DewCreD2012metaG_5_FD_184109 | JGI IMG/M metagenome (GOLD analysis project Ga0209478, IMG submission 184109) | Hot spring sediment bacterial and archeal communities from British Columbia, Canada, to study Microbial Dark Matter (Phase II) - Dewar... ...
GATAGGAGATAGGAGATAGGAGATAGGAGATAGGAGATAGGAGATAGGAGATAGGAGATAGGAGATAGGAGATAGGAGATAGGAGATAGGAGATAGGAGATAGGAGATAGGAGATAGGAGATAGGAAGAGAGAGTCTGCTCTTGCCCGCCGGAGGCCAGCCAGGAACACGCCCGGCCCCCGCTTCCCCGCCGGCAGGCCAGCCCCGGAGGGGCTTCCACGGCTTGAGGCAGGATTTTAACCTGCCGATGATAACCCCGTTGGGGCTATCCAGGAACACACCCGGCCCCCGGCTTCCCCGCCGGCAGGCCAGCCCCGGAGGAGCGTGCATGCATTGAGGCAGGGTTTCAACCCACCGCCCTTACATCCTACTATCCCGTCTTCTGCTATACTGACGCCGCGGCATTCAGATATGGCCGGAGGAAGTGATGAAAATCTACAAAGCTCGCGCACCGATGCGTATCGGCTTTTTCGGCGGCGGTACTGATGTCAGTCCTTACGCTGAAGAGCACGGTGGTAAGGTGTTGAATTGCACCATCAATCTCTATGTCCGTTGTATGCTGACCACCAGCACCACGCCTGGCATTCTGATCCGTTCGCTCGATTTGCAAGAGGTCAGCCGGCAGGTGAGTGATCGTGAATGGGATGGCAAGCTGGCGTTGCCGCAGGCGGTGCTCGATGCACTACCACAGTTGCGCCCGACAACAGCCGGTTACAAGATTACTATGTTCAGCGATGCACCACCCGGCTCCGGCCTTGGCTCGTCGTCGGCGCTGGTGGTCAGTATGCTGAAGCTGCTGTACGCAGTCGCCGGACAAAATGCCGATCCACATCAACTGGCTGAACTGGCGTACCGGATTGAACGGGTCGATCTGGGTATTCCCGGTGGTCGGCAAGACCAGTATTCAGCCGTGTTTGGCGGTATGTGTGTGTACCACTTTGGCCGGGATCGGGTGATCGTTGAGCCGGTGCTCAGCGACCAGACGGCACTGCTTGAGCTAGAAAGCTGTCTGATCCTGGGATATATTGGAGATCGCCAGTTGCTCACTCGTCACCTGATGACCGATCAGGTACAACGGTTGGTCAAGGGCGATACCTTGCGTCTGCATCACGAAACCAAAGCCTTCGTCGATACGGCGGCCCGTCTGCTGCGTGAACAGCGGATTGCTGATTTCGGGCGACTGCTTCACGATGCATGGGAAGTTAAAAAGGCGTTTTCACCCCATATTGCGCCCCCTATCGTTGAAGAGGTTTACGCCCTGGCCCGTAAGCACGGGGCCTGGGGCGGTAAAATTTCGGGTGCCGGCGGTGGTGGGTTCATGGTCTTTGCCTGTCCCTTCGACCGGCGACTGGCTATTGAGCGGGCCTTAACCGAGGCTGGCGTGATTGTCCGTCCATTCTCGTTTGTGACTCATGGTGTGCAGTCGTGGGTGGTTGAAGAGCCGGATGTGTAGGTGAGACACTGTAACCATGCCCGGCCTTGCAAGGCGACTCGGTGAGCGTGGTACAATGCGGCGATGATGTAACAATGTCAGGCGCGGTACCCGCGCTCATCAGGTATCGTTAACGATGGCAACTTCTATTTGGAAACGAGTTCATCTGACAACTGCTCATAGTCAGACGCGCCGCCTGTCGGGTGTTGTGCTACCGGCGTTCTGGCTGGCGGTATTCACGGTCGTGGTGCTCATTGTGAGCTACACAGTGCGCCCACTGGTTGTCGTTGATGTGGGCGATAACCGCGATGGTGCCTTTTTAGAAAACTTCAATGCTCGCGAGATCGACGCAGCCGGCCCATTCGAGCGGTTTGATTGGCCGGTGGGCGCGGCCTCTATTACTATCCCCGGCAATCGCCAGGGCGTCTGGCTGGCGCGCATTGTAGCCCGACCTGATGCCGATCCGATCATCTTGCAGCGCGAGTCGGCGGCGGCAGTGAATGGCGTGCGCGTCGAGATGCCGCGCCGTAACGGGAACGAGATGTTCGTCAAAATTCCCTCCCATATTGCAGCGGCACCGACTCTCACCTTTGAGCTGGTTTCGGCACTGGTCGGCGGTGAAACGCCGCCTGCCGGAGTACCGCTGGCCGTCGAGCTGGCACCGGCCCGTACCTATCGCTGGAGTACCGATCAAAGCGAGATTCACTTTCCGCGCCTTGGACAGGGTACCTGGATTGTACGGCTTGATGCGGTCGTCGCTCACCCTGACGGTTCACCGGTCAATGGCCGTATCCAGATCAACGGTGTCGAGCTGGCACGCTTACCGGAACAACCACAGTTACGCCGTCTGCAATTGCTGGTGCCAGCAGCGTTGATGGGGAGTGGCGATCTGACTGTATCGTTGCAGGCCGATCCGTTTCGCGATCCCCGTCCACTTGGCGTGTTGATCGCCGATGTTGCCGTGGCTCCGGCCGCCAGTTCCTTGCTGGCAACAGTGATGCCACCACCGATGGCCCTCGGTCTGGGACTGTTTGTTGTTATCGGGATGTTTGCCTGTCTGGCCCTGCTAACCGTAGACTTGCAACGACGCTGGTGGCTCGATGCTACCGGCTGGGCTGCAGTGGCAATGGCGCTGGTCGTCGTTGGTGCAGGCTGGGCACTGGTGGTCTATCGCTTCCCCGGCGGTCAGATGATTGACCGTCTCGCTGCGCTAACGGTGCTAAGTCTGGCTCTAACGCTGCTGATGCGACCGCTCACGCGCTGGTTGTTGCGACAAACCGGCGTCAGCGTCACTCCTGCATTCACGGCAACGCTGCTAATCGTCTTTCTGGTGGGATTCTGGCTCAAAGCGATTGGCATGCTCTATCCTTACTTTGTCGGGATCGATGTCTTCTGGCACATGGACAAGGCGCGACGGATTTTGTTTGACGGCGCTTTACCACTCTACTACAGTACCAACAGCCCGCTGAATGAGACGACCATGCCTGTGGCTGAGTGGGGCCGGAACCCGCCGGTGATTCCGTATTCACCCTGGTTCCACATCCTGGCGACAGCCTATGCCATCTTTCCATGGCCGATGGAAATGACGGCCAACTTCGTGAGCCTTTTGATGGATATGTCGCGGGTCGTGCTGATCGCGGCGATTGCGTTGAAGGCAGGGTTGTCACAGCGAGCAGCGCTGCTGGCAAGTGTGACGTATGCGGTGCTGCCGGTGACCTATCTGCTCCATATCTGGGGGAATGTGCCAACTGCCGCCGGCTTGTGGCTCAGCCTGCTGGTGCAGACGACGATCCTGCTGGCGTGGGATCGGCTGGGTGAGTGGAAGGTACAGGTCTGGTTTGTACCGCTACTACTGCTAACCTTCCTGGTCTACACGGTTACCGGGGTCTTCACCGGGATATTCCTGGTGGTGCTGACTCTGCTCATCTGGCTCAATGCCCGGCGTGGCCCGGCGTGGCAGGCGTTGCTGCCGGGATTACGTCCGCTTTGGGTGGCGACGGCAGCGGCAATCGGGCTGGCGATTGCGATCTACTATGGGCAATATTTCCAGCCTATCGTTGAGCGAACACTGCCGTACATGGCGACAGTCTTTACCCGTGGCCCAGAGACGGTCGGTGTGTCACGGCCACCATTTCTGGAATATCTCTGGTCATTCGTGCCCCACCTTGGTTACCATATCTGGCCCAACCACTACCTGTACTACGGTCTGGCGATTCCGCTGATCTTCTTCGTGCCGGGGTATTGGGCGATGCGCTCACAGCCGCTGCTCTGGCTGGTGGCGTCGGCCTGGGGGACCGTCGCGCTGCTCTTCTTAATTGCCGGCTATCGCATTTCGATGGTCGATAAGCAGCTCTTTTATCTCATTCCGCTGATCTGTCTGGCCTGGGCAATCATGGCTGATCGGTTGTGGGTGCGCTGGCCAGGTCGCTTATTCGTACTGGCGATGCTTGTCCTCTCGCTGGGGAGTGCGCTCTGGTTGTGGGTGATGCGGATCAGTATTTCGCCGGTGCAGAATTAGGTTCGTCGGTATGAGTGAATTGATTGAACGGATTGATGAACAACTGGCTGCGGCGATTGATCCGTGGCTGCAACACATGACCTGGCGACGCGATTTTGCCGCCTGGCGCGAGCGCCGGTTGCATCAGGAACAGTACCAGGCCGAACGCCTGGCGCAGGTGCAGCAGGTGATGGGCCTGGTGTCCGGCCTCCGTATCCTCGATCTGGGGGCGGGAATGGGCGGATTTGCAGTGGCGGCAGCACTGGCCGGAGCACAGGTCACCGCCTGCGAATACAATCCGGCGTACTGTCGGATTATTCGCCTGCGGGCAGCCCGCTATCAGTTGCGCCTGCCAATCATCAACGCAGCCGGTGAAGCCTTGCCGTTGCCGGATGCAGCGTTTGATCTGGCGGTTGCCTGGGACGTGCTCGAACACGTCCAGGACCCCATCGCCGTGTTGCGCGAACTGGCGCGGGTATTGCGACCGGGTGGACATGCGTTGATCACCGCCATTAACCGGCGGGCATGGATCGATCCGCACTACCACATGCGCGGTATTAACTGGTTGCCCAGGCCGGTGGCTGAACTGGTGATCGAACTGCGCGGACGAACCAAGCGCGGGGCGGCGTTTCGCGATATGCAACGGCTCAGTTCAATGCACTACTTTCACTACCACGAACTGGTGCGCATTTGTGAACGACTAGGCTTTCGCGTTACCGACCTCCGTGAACAGGCATTACTGGCCGGCAACTTACCGAGTCGTCGCCCCTTGCGGCGGGCAATCCGGCGCGTCTTGCGCCAGATCGGGCTTGAACAGGCGGCGTACCGCTGGCAGCGACGCTTCTACACCGGGATGTTTGAACTGGACCTGCGCAAGGAGGGTGTATGACGGCGCAGCGTCCGTCGCTGGCGACCCAGGTATCGCGGGCGGTGTTGTGGAATACCCTCTTTGCGCCGTTACGGTTGCTGGCCGAGGTTGTAGCCACCCTGGTCAAACTCAACCAGCTCTCGCAGGCCGGTTTCGGTTTGATCACGCTGGTGCGCGGAGCCAGCAACCTGTTCGGGACGGCCCTTGATCTGGGGATCGCCCGTGCACTACCAAAATATATTCCAGAAACCGAGCGTATCGGTGGCGCACGGGCCGCTCGACGGCTGTTTCTGCTGGTCACCACGTTACAACTGGCGATCCTGGTGATCATTGCCATTGGTTTGATCGTTGCCCACCGGCAGATCGAGGGCTACCTGCAAGGACTCCTGCGCGGTGACATGACGGTCGAGGCAGTAGCCCGGGCCGAACTGAGCCAGTTTGTGGCTGAGTTTCACTGGCTGATTATTGGCGCGATCATCATTCTCTTGGGGCTGGGGGCACTCTACGATCTACTCATGGCAGTTCTGAGTAGCTTCTTCCGGCAAAAGGCGTGGAACAGTATTGCGCTGGTTGCCGGGTTGCTCCCCCAAATTCTGGTCGTCGTCGCTATTCTGGCCCTACCCGAACGCTGGGATATTCTGGGGGTGTTGATCGCAATGGTCATCGCGCCGGCAATTGCCGTGGCGCTGGCAGGCTGGCAGGTGTGGCGCCTGCAAGCCGGGTTAACTGAAGAGTCTGCTCCCGGTATCCTGACCGATTTGCGTGACAGTCTACGCGATCTGCGCCGGGCACTCCCCCCCGGTTTTGTCCGCTATGCCGGCGTTTCGTATGTCATGACGGCGACCGATTTTATTGCCAGTTTCGAGTTCATCAACTTCTTCAACAGCGATATTCGTGATGTCTCGTTGCTGGCTGCCGGTGCGTTGCTGGTACGCATGGCACTGAGCTATCTCTACACACCACTGGTCGGGGTGCAGGTACCGCTGTTCACGCGGGTACGCCAGGGTGAGGGCGGCACCACCAACGGCGCCTACCAGTCACTGATCCGCCTGCAACTCCTGCTGATGGCACCGGGCGGGGTTGGGTTGATGCTACTGGCCGGGCCAGGATTGCTGGTCATCAGTCCCCAGTATCTCGACGCTGCACCAATCGTGTGGGTGCTGACGCCCTGCCTGTTTGGCGAGAGCATGCTTACCACCGCCCATAATGCACTCATGGTCAATGAGCGCCTGGGAACGGTGCTTACCGCCCGGCTGGTGGCCTTACTGACCGTGGTAATGCTCGGATTCTGGCTACCGGCGCAGTTTGGGTTATTGGGCATGGCGCTGACGTTTGGCCTGGCGCGCATCGCAGCCGGTCTCTGGGTAACGCTTGCCGGTATGCGAGGGCTGGGCTTGCGCTGGCCGTGGCGTTTCACGCTGCGCGTGAGTATTGCGACGGCGTTGATGGGGCTGGTGGTCGCCGTGCTGCGCAACCTGATCGCCCTGCCGGCGGGTGATGTTGACCTCCTGACACGTCTGGGACTGGCCCTGCAATTGCTAATGCTAGCTGGAGCCGGTGCGCTGATTTTCCTCGTCGCACTGCGGCTGGTCGGCGGTCTGGAACCGGCAGACCGCGATCAGGTGTTGAAATGGCGACTCCCGTTCCGCAGCGTGATTCGGCGCCTGATCTGAGGGACTCTGTGATGCGAGAGCACCAAGGCCTGTTGACAGCCTCTGTTCGTCCGTGGCATTTCCTGAGCGATACGCACAAAATAGCTCTTATGCGGATAGGAGCAGCGTATCTGGCGATCACGTTCCTGGTGATCGGGATCAACTGGTTGCTGGCGAACGTTAGCCAACCGTTGACTCTCGCCCCGGCGAGTGCCAGCCGCTGGCTGCTGGCCGGATTGAACCAGGTCGAAACGAGCGAATTTGGTGATTTTCGCTGGACAGATGGCGAGAGTCGGGTGTGCATTGATGGGGTTGGTTATGCCCCGCGTAGTCTGGTCCATGTACGACTGGCGGGTGGCTATGCCCGCGCGCTTGGTACCGAAACCGCCAGTCTGCACGTCGGGCAGGCAGCGCCTGTTACTGTCGCCCTGGCACCAGAATTGCGTCGTTACACCCTGTTGACCGGTTCTGATCAACAGCCGGGAGCAGCGGTGTGTTTAACTATTCAGAGCAACGCAGTTCGCGATCCGAACAATCCGCGCTGGCTTGGCGTTCCCTTCCATGGCTTGACCGTCCAGCCACTTGCGGCGGCAGGTGCCGTGATGCCGGCACCACAGGCGTTGGCCGTTGGCCTCGCGCTGGCGATTGGCTGGCTGGCAATCTTGCATCTGAGTGGTGTGCCACTCTTGCTGGCAACCATCATAGTAACGCTTGGCAGTGGTCTGATCGGGTACAGCCTGGCCGCTGGGCTGGTGCCGTTCGGTGCCGGTACCCTGCGCTGGGCCTTGCCAACGGTCGGCGGTATCTGGATGGGTGTGGTCGGCCTGGCAATAGCCCGCCGGTGGCCGCTGCGTCAGGATTGGCTCAATGAACTGGCTGCCATCCTCTTCTGGAGTATTGCCATTCTCGGCGCATTCTGGCTGCTGCAACGGATCAGTGGCCACAGCGGAGTCTGGCCACTCAAATCGCGGATCGATCCCTCACCAACGTGGTGGGTGGTATTGCCGATTGCGGTTGCTATCATCTGGTTCGTAGTCGGCTTCCGCTGGCTGCACCGTCCGCTCGCGCCGGTACCGGTGGTGGTGTATACCCTGATCGGTGCATTCGGTTTGCCGGTATTATTTGACATAATTGTTCATGGGTTGGATGCGCCAATTGCTCTCTTTCGTGACAGCCCCTACGAATACCTGCGCGACACGCCGCAGGTGGCCGGCGATCCACTCGGTTTTCTGGCCAACTTCGAGACGATTGCCCCTGGCCTTTCGGTGCATGGCAGCACTCACCCACCGGGCGCGATCCTGTTCTTGTGGCTGATAGAGCAGCTTTTCGGCGCGGGGGCAGTGGCAACCAGTTGGATCACGATTGTTCTCACCGCCTGCCTGCCGTTGATTGCGGTCTGGCTTGGCTGGCAGTTGGGAGGGGGGCGGCTGGGACTGATGGCGGGCATGATCGCTGTTGTGCTTCCCGGTCAGATGGTGTACGGTGTCACCTCGCTGGATGGCGTGTTCAGTCTGTTGATCGCCACCGGTGCAGCCGCCTTCTTTCTCGCCCTTGAACCACCGTATCGACTGTGGCTGGCGGTTGTTGCCGGCCTCGCAATTGCTGCTGCGCTCTTTATGACCTACGCGGCCACCCAGCTCTTCTTCTTTGGCGTTGCCGCAGTCGGGTTTGCGCTGGTGCGTCATACACCGCACCAGGGATGGCGCACGACGCTGATTGCACTTATCCGCCAGGGTGTCGTGACCGCCGGGATTATCATTGTCATCTACCTGATCATCTTCGTCACCACCGGTTTCAATGTCATCAGTGCATCACGAACCGCAACAATGATCAACGGCGAGATGATGGAGCGTTTTCGCGAATACGGGCCACCGCCAACGCCGTTCCTGCCCCCCAGCTACGACTATTACCTGCGGTTTGCGGCAGCCAACCTGGTTTCGTATCTGGTCTTTCTGACCCCGTGGGCACTGGCTGCACTCAGCATGCTCTATCTGCGGGCAGGTAGCGTCGGCTGGCAACCACAGTGGGCAGCCTTACTGGGAGCGCTGGGGGTCTTTGTCCTTGGCATGTGGCTGAGCGGCCTGTTCAACCGCGAGGTTGAACGAATCTGGATGTTTACCTACCCGCTGGCAGCAGTTCTGGTGGCATACCAGATCGGTGATGGAACGGAACGCCGGCAACGGTGGCGGCTGGCCATCTATCTGGGTTTGACCCTGGCCTTGTTTGTGGTGATGAAATTGACGCTCTACACCATCTGGTAAGGTATGCGCATCGCCCTCTACAACCTGACCACCACCACCAAAATCGGTGGGGTAGAGAGTTTTGTCTGGGACCTGGCTCGTGAACTGGCCCAGCGCGGTCATGCGGTTGATATTTTGGGTGGGGTCGGGAATCGACGCGAAACGGCACCGGGAGTACGTGTGCTTACCTTCCCATTTATTTCGCGTCGCTTCTGGCAGGCGTTCCCGCTGCTGCGCCGGGCTTATGCCGAAGCAAAGCTGCTGGAGCGGCTGACGATGGCGGTTGCCGCACTCCCCACCCTGGTGCGCGAGAAGTATCAGATTATCCATCTGCAAAAACCGTATGATCTGGCACCGGCGCTACTGGCACGCCGGCTTAGCGGAGCGCGCGTCATCCTTGGTTGCCACGGTGAAGACTTTTACCGTGGCGATACCTGGCTGGCACGGCGAGTGGACGCTGCGGTCTCGTGTTCGCGTTTCAATGCGCAGACGATTGCCGGTCGCTACGGCTTCATGCCGGAGGTGGTTTTCAACGGGATTGATACCAGTCTGTTCCGTCCACAGCCACCTGATCCAACTCTGCGCGAACGGCTTGGCGTGTCGTCGACCGTGCCCCTGCTCCTCTTTGTTGGTCGGCTCCAACCGTGGAAAGGGGTAGAGACGGCAATTCGGGCACTCTGTCACATCGATCAGGCAATCCTGGTCATTGCCGGTGATGGCGAAGATCGGCCACGGTTGGCGGCGATTGCGCGTGAACTCGGAGTGAGTGAACGGGTTCGCTTTCTGGGGAGTGTGCCGCGCCAGCATCTGCCGGCGCTCTACGCTACTGTCGATCTGCTGCTGGCAACCAGCTATGCCAGCGAAACGTTTGGCATTGGGCCGGTCGAAGCGCAGGCGTGCGGATTACCGGTTGTAGCAACCCGTTTCGGAGGCTTTCCCGAAGTCGTCGCCGAGGGTCAGACCGGGCTACTGGTACCGCCTCGCGATCCGGCGGCGCTGGCTGCGGCTGTCAATAGTCTGCTCTCCGATCCGGCACGTCGGGCAGCGCTGGCCGCGGCTGCGCCGGCGTGGGCAGCCCAGTTTGCCTGGCCGGCGGTAGTGGATCGGATCGAGGCGGTCTATCGGGCTGTCCTGCAAACTAACTGACGGTACGGTTTACCGGTTATCGTTACTCTACAACAACGTGTGACAAGCCATGCGCATTTTGATCATTGGACTTGGCGGTATCAGTCGTCATTTTCGTAACTGGCCCGAACGCACCCTGGGACAGGCACTGGTGGCCGCCGGGCATGAGGTGATGGCACTTACGTACTGGCAACCCGATCAGCCCCATCTCGGCCTCACGGCTCGCAGGGAAGAGATTGATGGCATTGTGGTACGGCGGGTACGACCGCAGATCTGGCCCGGACGTGAAACGATTGCTGCGCTTGAGTCGTTACCGCGCCCCGACATTGCCCACATCATCCATCCGCGCAACGTCCTGGCATTGCAGGCCGTGCGCTGGCTGCGCAGACACAACATCCCCATCGTGTGGACATGGCTCGGCCCCTACCATGATCGCTGGCTGGTTGCCGACCGGGAACGGCCTTACGAATCTTCCATCCATCCCGAACGCTTAATCTACTCGTTACCGCAGATCGTTCGGCGTGGTTTACGCGACTGGCAGTGGCGTGATCACTGGCGCAACTACGCCATTCACCGCCCGTTGCGCGATGTCGCTGCCTTCATCCCCTGTTCACACCACGAAGCGCAGGTGTTGCGCTCACTCGGTTTCAATCAACCGATGACAGTCGTTCCGCTCTGGCTCGACATGCACTTTATGAACGGGCCGGCACCGATCCTGGAACCGACCTTTACCTATCCGATCATTCCCTACATCGGCCAACTGACCCCCCGCAAAGGCTATGATCTGCTGGTTGCCGCAATGCCGACGATCATTGCCCGCTATCCACAGGCCAGCTTCGTCTTCGTCACCCATAACCCTGCGCAACGTGCCGAGCTGCAACGGCTGGCCGCCGAGGCCGGTGTCGCGGCAAATCTCCACTTTCTCGGTACGCTGAGTGAGGAACAAAAGCTCGCCCTTCTGCGCGCCAGTGCCGTCTTACCGTTTCCATCACGCTACGAAGGATTCGGGCTGCCTGTTCTGGAAGGCATGGCCGCCGGTGTACCGGTCGTCAGCACCGATATTCCGGTCATTAATGAACTTATCCGCGACGGAGAAGATGGTCTGCTTGTCCCCTACAACGACGCGGCTGCACTGGCGAACGCAATCCTTCGCCTGCTCGATGATGAGGCACTGCGGGCCCGGATCATTGCTGGTGGGCGGCGAGCAATAGCCGAACGGTTTGCACCACAGCGACTGGTTACTCAGGTGTTGGCAGTCTATGAGCAGGTGGTCAGGAGTGGCAACACGTCGTGAAGGGCTGGTCAATGATTGCTTCGTGGGAGTTGTATTACCAGTATGCAGAAGCAGGCGGGTAGTAGCAACACGTGGTGAAAGGGCTGGTCAATGATTGATTGTCTCGGCGATGACACACCGTATGAACCAGATTTGATATAACACCCGCATCGAAACATCCTCGCCTATATCTATCTCTTCTAGCCCACTTCCCATCTCCTATTTCCTCACTCCTATTTCCTCACTCCTATTTCCTCACTCCTATTTCCTCACTCCTATTTCCTCACTCCTATTTCCTCACTCCTATTTCCTCACTCCTATTTCCTCACTCCTATTTCCTCACTCCTATTTTCCCCTCCCACTTTGACAGACAGCGCCGTATTCTTTATCATAACAACACTCTCCTGAATCTACGCCATGCTGCGTACATGTTTCCCGTTCCCCGTTGATCTGAAAAAGATGTTGCTTTTCGCAATTGGAGTAGAGCAATGCATCAAGATATTTCATTGTTGGCAAATCTGGCTATTGCATTGATGGTGGCCTTCGCCGGTGGCTTGCTGGCCCGCAGAATTGGCCTGCCGACTATCGTCGGCTACCTGCTGGCCGGGATGGCGATTGGCCCGTTTACCCCTGGCTTTGTCGGTGATGTTGAAGACATCAGCCAGCTTGCCGAAATTGGCGTGATCTTTCTGATGTTTGGGGTTGGTCTCCATTTTTCTCTGAAAGATTTGTGGGCTGTGCGCCAGGTGGCATTGCCGGGCGCAATCTTGCAGATGACGATTGCCACTGCGCTGGGGTTTGCGCTCAGCCAGGTGTGGGGATGGAACCCGTTGTCGGGTCTGATCCTTGGTCTCTCCATCTCGATTGCCAGTACGGTGGTGCTATTGCGGGGATTGATGGATAACGGCTTGTTGAGCACCAGTGCCGGACGGATCGCCGTCGGCTGGCTGGTGTTGGAAGACCTGGCAACGGTGTTGATCCTGGTGTTGTTGCCGATTATCTTTGGTGGTCAGGGAGAGCAATCATTCCTATCCGGCACCTTCTCGCTGCTAAAGGCCGCCCTGTTTGTGGTCGTGATGCTCTTCATCGGCAGACGACTCTTGCCGAAGCTACTTGACATAATTGCGAGCACCCGATCCCGCGAGTTGTTCATTCTCGCCGCGGTTGCCATTGCTCTGGGGACAGCGTTTGGTGCCGCTGCGTTCTTCGATGTCTCGCTGGCCCTGGGGGCGTTTCTGGCCGGTGTAGTGCTGAGCGAGTCACAGTTTAGCCATCAAATTGGCGACGATGTGCTTCCCTTCCGCGAGACATTTGCTGTGATCTTCTTCGTCTCGGTAGGAATGATCGTGAACCCGCTGTACCTGTGGGCAAACGCTGCACAGGTGCTGACCCTAACCGCCCTGATTGTGTTGGGCAAGGCATTTTTCACTCAGTTGCTCGGTTTTATGCTGCCGGCCAGTGGCCGCACGATGCTGATCGTCGCTGCCGGTCTCAGTCAGATCGGCGAGTTTTCCTTCATTCTGGGAAAGGCCGGGATGCGGCTTGGTTTGCTCTCGCAAGACCAGTACTCGCTGATACTCGCGGGCTCGCTGCTGTCGATAATGGTGAATCCGCTGATGTTTCGTTCTATCAAACCCATCGAACGACTCATGCAGCGACTGTCGCCGCGCCTCTGGGAGCGCTTCGATAGCCATCCCCTCCAGCCCGCCGATCTGGCCCTCCCCAAAGAGGGGCACGTGGTAGTGGTTGGCTATGGGCGGGTTGGTCAACACATCGTTACCGTCCTTGAACGGCTGGGGATTCCGCGCCTGGTGGTTGAGATCGATTCGGGGCGGGCTGCCGAATTTAATGCCCGTGGTGTTCCCACGCTCTTCGGCGATGCTGCCAATTCCGACGTGCTAATCCATGCGGGTCTGGAACGAGCGCGGGCGCTGGTGGTGACCCTGCCCGACGAGACGGCAACCGAGATGGTGGTGGCAGCGGCGCGCAAGATCGCGCCGAATCTCCCGATCATTGCCCGTGCGGCGACAACGAAGGGGGTAGGCCGGCTGCTCAATCTCGGTGCGCACGATGTCATTCACCCCGAACTGGAAGGCGGTCTGGAAGTTATGCGCCATACGCTGCTCTGTCTGGGGTACCCGGCCACTCAGGTGCAGGGCTATACCGATGCCGTGCGGCGTGACGAGTATGATACCTCGGTCTCCAGCCCTGCCGAGCACCAGGCGCTCGATCAAATGGTACGCGCTGCACGCGGGATCGAGATTGCCTGGCGGCTGGTTGGCGAACGCAGTCCAATCGTCGGCCAATCGCTGGCCGAAGCGAATATTCGTGCCCGCACCGGCGCCTCGGTGATCGCGCTGATCCGCGATCAACAGCTCATTGCCAACCCCAAGTCGAGTACCATCTTCCGCCCCGGTGATCTGCTCGGTCTGATCGGTGAGAGCGATCAGATCGCGGCTGCCGAGCAGTTACTGGCCGACACCCCGGCACCAGCACTGGCGCTGGCCGAGGAGCGTACCGTGTGAGGGGGGGCATATCCTGCGGGGGGAGTGGGGAATGGGGAGTAGGGAGAGGAGATGGGCATGCTCCGTATGGCTTCCGGTCACCGCGATCCTGGCCCCCCTCCTAGCCCCCCGCTAGGGGGAGGAGCCGAGCGAGTGCCCCCCAGCGGGGGGAAGCGGCGCAGGTGTTCCCCCGCCCCCAGCGGGGGCGGGCTGGGGTGGGGGTGATCCTTCAGTGCCACCGGCCACCAACCCGACGGATGGCCCCGACACCCCGCCCCCAGCGGGGTGGGCTGGGGTGGGGGATATACACCCCTCTCCCGCGTGCTACGCGGGAGAGGGGCCGGGGGTGAGGGCTTACCCCTCATACACCAGCTCAAGCGCACCGCTCCGCGCCTGTTCGACGAAGAGCAGCAATTCGTTCTGGGCCGTCAGCCATGACACCGGCAGTTTATACTCCTCTTGTGGCCCAATCTGCCAGAAACGCCCGCAATTCTGGCCGTTGAGCCAGATTTGGCCTTTGTCGAGCGTGCCGGGGCGCACCGCCAGTCGGCGCAGGTTCGTCGGCAGGTCACTGCGCGCAAACACAGCCTGTACAAAAGCGGGGCCGGTTGGCGGCGCCGGTTGATCGCTCACCGTCACACCGGCCCGGAAACTCCAGCGCGCCGGTAGGGGCCGCTCAGCGTCGTAGCTGATAAGGGTCGCTCGCCACGGCGCACCGGCGTAGTTGAGAATCTGCAAGGCCAGCGTGTTGATCCCTGGTCTAAGCAGGTCGGTGATGTCGGTGGCGATGAAGCCACCGCTGCGGTGGCGACTGAAACGCTCGACGGCAATGCCGTTGACGAAGAATGCACCCGAATTGCGGTCGCCGGTGATGTGGACGCGGTAGCGTCTGCCGGCAACAACTTCGATGGTGCGAATCAGCCAGACCATCGGCCCCGCCCAGGCAAAGCGACCGAGATGTACGTTGACTGCATCGGGGCGGGCCGCCCATGGCTTGACGTTGGCAACGGCTTCACCGGCGAACTGCACCTCTTGCCAGTAGGCCGCCCAACCGTCCGAGATGTCGGCCTGAGCGCCATCAAGGTACAGGGGCGCCAGTAATCCTTTTCGTTCCCCCAGATTCAAGCCGTAATTGAAACGGCCCAGATTATCGACCAGCAGCCGCAGATCGTGCCGACCGGCAGGCAGGCTGAGGGGCAGCGTGTAGCGTGGCCCATGCGGATGCACACCGAGGACGCCGATAAATTCGCCGTTGAGCAACACAAGGGCGCGGTCGTTGAGTTCGGGTACAGCCAGGACGGTATCTAACGGCGCGGTCAAGTCTACTTCCGCTCGATACCAGCCGTAGCCATACGGGCAGCCGATCTGTTCGAGAGGGGCAGGGCCGGGAATCGGCTGCCAGTCGGTGTCGGCAGTCGCTTCCAGCACTGCAAAGGCGCGGGTAGGCAACATCGTGCGTTGAACCGGCGCGGCTGCCGGCAACGGTTGACTACCGTAGCGTTCGGCCAGGCGTTGTGGCAGCAACTCGATCAACAAAGCGTGATCTTCCCAGGCCACTTCAATCCGGCGTCCGTCAGCCGTAATCCAGTACTCGATCTGGAGCGTCTGATCGCGTAAACGCACTCTGGCCGTCAGTCCGGCATCATCGGCGTGAATGCCAACCGGTGGACTGGGAAGCTGCAAGGTCAGGTTGCCCTGCTCACCCTCGTGGCCGTAGATAACCAGCGTGCCCTGATCGGGCCAGTAACCGAGGATGCGCCCGGTATGGCCGGTGATGGTAATCCCGCTCTCACCCAACGGCAGATTGGCAAAGATAGGCCGGATACTCGTTGGCTCAACTTCAACACTCAGGTGTTCGCCATCGGGCAGAAAGACCTCGTAACTGGTCGCTTCCAGACCGGGATTCATCAGGAAGGTGGCACAGAACTGTTGCCACGCGGGTGGCGCCGAAGGGCCGGCGCGCACGGTACGGTACGGCTGGGCACCGCCCTCACTCCTTCCGGCAACAGCCATCGGCGCTATCACCGTCATCCCGCCGGGAATCGCATCGGCCAGCACTGCCGAAAGCTCGGCCCCGAAACAGCTTAGGAAGAGATGATGACGGCGGGCAACCAGCGCCTTTGCGGTCAGCCGACCATACTCATCCACCGGAGCGTCATAGTCGTAGCTGGTCGTCATATGGATCAGGTCACCGCCGACGGTACGCCCACCCCAGAAACCGAAATTGGTGCCGCCGGCCCACATCCAGTGACTGAAACCGGCACATCCCACGGCGGTAAGCTGGTGGAGAGTCATGTCGAGTTTGGCCGCAGTCTTACGGGTCTGGCGATGGCCGCCCCAATTGTCGAACCAGCCACTCCACAACTCCGACACGATCAGCGGATTATCGGGCCAAAGCTGGCGGGTTTGCACCAGCTTCTCAGCAATCCCACTCCAGCCATTGCGAAACTCTGGATAGCCGGGCATTGCCCCCACACAGGTGTACTGGGGAACGACGATACCGCGCTCCAGGGCGGCCTGAGCCAGTGTCTGTTGATGCGTATCGGCTCCGTACACCCCCGACGCCCAGTGCTCATTCTCGATCTGGCAGAGAATAATCGGGCCGCCGTGCGGATACTGGCGCGGCACCAGGATCGGCATCAGCGTATCGAACCAGCGCAACACCGCATCGCGGAACGCCGGATCATCGCTGCGCAAACGCATATCACCGCTGGCCGTCAACCAGGCCGGCAAACCACCATTCTCCCATTCGGCGCAGATGTATGGGCCGGGGCGCACAATCGCTTTCAGGCCCAATTCGTGACACAAATCGAGAAACGCCCCCAAATCGGCTTCCTCGCTAAAATCGAACTCACCGGGTTGTGGTTCGTGCCGGTTCCATGGGATCACCGTATCAATGGTATTGAGACCGGCCCAGCGCGCCTGTTCGAGCAGCGGTCGCCACTCGGCCCGCGGCCAGCGAAAGTAGTGGACACAACCGGAGAGCAGATAAAAGGGTTTTCCATCAAGCTCGATGCCGTTACGATGAACGCGAACGGAGTGCTGCATATACACCTCACAGCTCTGTTGTTTTATGGGATTGACCGGTTCATTGGCCCGACCGTTCATCCTGTCGCTCGAAGAGCGGCATCTGCTCAAGCGGCGCCGGTACATCGGTGAGAGCGACTGGCCCTTGATGAATCGCACCACTCCAGTAGTCACGCCAGACGCCTGCCGGCAGGTAGACATCGCGCCGGCGCTGACCAGGGCGGACAACCGGTGCCACCAGATAGCGAGCACCGAGCAGGAACTGATCATCGCAATGCAATGCCTGCGTATCCGTTGGCGCGTACCAGAAGAGGGGGCGCACAAGTGGTGTGCCGTCGCGCAGATTCTCTTCGATCAGCGTTGCCAGATACGGCGTCAGATCAACGTGGAGCTGCGCATACTGGCGGCAAATAGCGTCAACCTCGGCGCCGTACTGCCACGGATGAACGCTGAATTGCATCGTTGGCAACAACGCACAGAGTTGCGTCCAGCGCACCATCAGCTCGCCATCCGGCACCTCATCCTGATACGCATTCCCGCCGATCATATCCGGCAGCACAAACGGATAACCACACAGACTGAGCGTCAGCGCCTGTGTTAGCACACTGTGCAGACCATTATCAATCCCCCAGCGACTCCACTTATCCCACTCGCGGTAGAGAATGCCACGCCGCTGACCGCGCCAACCGACGCGCACCTCGGTATAGGCAAAGTGATCGGCCACAAATTCGGTGTAGCGGTCGGCATAGCGACGGCGCGGCTCGCGCGCGTAACAGATGGCATCGGGCGGGATAAAATTGGCTTCACCGGCATCAAACTTAAACCCATCGACCCCGGTCTCTGCCTGAAGAGCACGTAGTTCACTGAGCCACCACGCCACCGCTTCAGGATTGGTCATATCGAGCACACCGCCGTAGCCCTGCCACCACCGCACCAGATAAGGTGCATTATCGGCGGGATGACGGATCAAATAGCCGCGCCGTGCCGCGACCGCAAAGGCTGGGTCAGCCGGATCGAAAAACGTTGGTGTCCAGAGCGTCACCTTAAAACCGGCTGCGTGCAGCTCATCCACCATCGCCCGCGGATCGGGGAACTTCCGCGGATCGAACACATACGCCCCATAGCCCCGTTGCCAGCGATCATCAATCTCCAGCACCGAGTAGGGATAACCACGGGCAACGATCTGAGCTGCAAAATCGGACACATCCCGTTGCGTGACCGGCATCTTATAATGTGCCCAGGTCGTCCAGATCGGGCGGCTAAACAACTCCAGCGGTGGCGCAGCGGACGGTCGGCCCAACAGTGGCAGTGCCGTGTAAAACGCAGCCGGCGCATTGGCTGCCAGGATCACCTGGGCAACCAGGGCCGGGCCAGGCGCGGCATAGCGTTCATCGAAGCCGAGCGTAGGCGGCGGTGGTGCCTCGCGCGCAGTGATACGTAACAACCCATCACCGTCGCGGTTCATCGTCACTGCCAGCTCTCCATCACCCTCTTCCAGCCAAATCGCAGCCCCGGCAGCATTTACCCAAAAGGGAGTCGCGATATTCAGCGTACCGTCACGACCATGGTCAATTGGCTCGAACGGATCGGAGATCACCACACCACGGTCGAGCGGCCAATGCTGAAACACGCGCTCACCCATACCGTACCAGGGGCGTCCTGGTTCAAGCTGCCATTCAACCCGCAGTGCCGGCAGATGGGGCGGGCCAGACCAGCTCAAGCGAAAGCCGATGGGAGTCGTCTCAATTGTCAGGCGCAGTATCACCTCTGGGCGCGTGGTCGCGTAGTGAAGACGAGCCTGATGGTCGGTAACATCAGCACTTACAACGCCGGTAGTCGGTATATCCGTACCGTAGGCATACGCCGTCGCCCCTCGACAGCACAAGACCGTGCGGCCTTCGTGAGTAAAAACGATCTGACCGTGACCATCGAACGTGGCGGTACCGGCTGGGCCGTGAATGACATGTTGCATGACCGTATCTCCATATCACTTCAGTACACGCACTGATGATACCAGATAGCGGCAAGTATGGGGCAAACTCCGAAGAGCGCTGGGGTGGTTGCACCACAGAGGCACAGAGAGCACAAGGTGAGGGGGTACTTCTTTCCCGCGCATCCTGCACGTGTCGCAGCGTTTGGCGTGCGCCAGCCGTGCTTACGATCCGGTGCGTGGCAGGCCGTTACCCATCCTGGTAACGGGGATGCCGGATGTGTTCGTGACGATCATCGAGTCGGTCAGGTATGAATGAGCTGCCTGCGCGTAGACGTTTGATTGTACCAGATTCGTGCCTGCGCACTATCCAACGACCACTTACCGGCTCCTGGCCCGGCGGCAGTATGCTGCTCCAGCCGCGCCAGCACGTGCGGGATGGATTCCCTTTCCCGCGCATCCTGCACGTGTCGCGGCGTTTGGCGTGCGCCAGCCGTGCTTACGATCCGGTGCGTGGCAGGCCGTTACCCATCCTGGTAACGGGGATGCCGGATGTGTTCGTGACGATCATCGAGTCGGTCAGGTATGAATGAGCTGCCTGCGCGTAGACGTTTGATTGTACCAGATTCGTGCCTGCGCACTATCCAACGACCACTTACCGGCTCCTGGCCCGGCGGCAGTATGCTGCTCCAGCCGCGCCAGCACGTGCGGGATGGATTGCCTTTCCCGCGCATCCTGCACGTGTCGCGGCGTTTGGCGTGCAGCAGCCATGCTGCCGCAGCAGCCGTGCTTGGTGTCTGGCGAGTATCACGTCGTTCACCCTGCCGGTCACGGCAATACTGTTTGTTCTCGTCACGATCATGAGATGATTAACGAGATAACTTCTACCGCCACATCCTCTGTTGTGTCCTCCGTGTCTCTGTGGTGAACTCATCCCTTGACATCAACACATCCGCGTGCTATACTCCACTTAATCGATTAACCGCTTAATCGTTTAACTAACGAGCGAGAAGACCGTGGCTACGATCAAAGATGTTGCGCGCCGGGCACAGGTATCAACCGCAACCGTCTCCTATGTCCTCAACGGGACCGGTGTGATCAGTGAACCAACCCGGGCGCGCGTCTTGGCTGCGGTCGCCGAGCTGGGGTATCAGCCCAACCACAGCGCGCGTGCCCTGCGCACCCGCTCGCACACCATCGGCATTGTCGCTCCCGGCATTGCCGGTCGTCTGGCCGACCCGGCGACCGCCGAACTCCTGGCCGGTTTGAGCGAGGCAGCTACCACCGCCGGTTATTGCCTGTTGATCGCATCCCCCACTCCTGCCGAATCCGAAGACGAACTGGCGTTGCGGCTGGCCCGTAGTGGTCGGGTTGATGGTCTGGTCATCTTCGATCTCCGTCGCAACGACGAGCGACCGGCGCGTCTGGCGGCTGCCGGCGTTCCCACCATTGCCATCGGCGCGCCGACCCCCGGTCTTTCCTGCCCGGTTGCCGGTTTTGATCTCCGTGCCGGCGCTGAACAGGCCGTCAATCACCTGGCGCGGCTCGGTCATCGTCGCATTGCCCTCATCACTGCCGCCTCTGATCTCAGTGTGAGCGAACATTTCTACACTGGCTATCGGGCAGCACTCCATGCCCATGGCCTCCGCCGTGAAGCGGCGCTGGTGATCGAAGCCGGAAGCAGTGAAGACGATGGCGTCAATGCGATGCAGGAGCTGCTGGCAATGCGGACACCACCGACAGCAGTGCTGGCGGCGTCTGATACGCTCGCCTTTGGAGCCATGCACGCCATCCGCGATGCCGGTTTGACGGTGGGGAAGGATGTTTCGGTTGTTGGTTGTGATGATTTACCCCTGGCCGCCCACACCTATCCGCCGCTTACCACGCTCCACGCTCCACATCGCGAGCTTGGTACGGTGCTTGCCCGGCATCTGATCGGGCTGGTTGAACGGCGCAACGTGCCGGATGTAACCCTCCTGCCGTTACGCCTGATCGTTCGTCACTCCACCGCTGCGCCGGTGCGTGCAGCCGGTTGAGGAATATATCGGTTCTTGTGGCGAGGCGTCTCGCCTCACAAAAGGAGTCAGGAAATGGCCTCGATTAAGTATGACCACGTCTGGAAGCGCTTCGGCGAAGTAACCGTGCTCAAGAATCTCGACCTTGACATTGCCGACGGTGAATTTCTGGTGCTGGTGGGTCCTTCGGGCTGCGGAAAGTCAACCGCTCTCCGCTGTCTGGCCGGTCTGGAAGAGATCACCGAGGGCCGCATCTTCATCGGTGACCGTGATGTGACCGACGTTCCACCCAAGGATCGCGACATCGCGATGGTCTTCCAGTCGTATGCGCTCTACCCCCACATGAGCGTCTACGACAACATGGCCTTCGGTCTCAAACTCCGTCGCGTTCCCAAAGCCGAAATCGACCGCCGGGTAAAGGAAGCGGCAGAGATGCTGAGCATCGGCCACCTCCTCGACCGCAAACCCAAAGCGCTTTCGGGTGGTCAGCGCCAGCGTGTTGCGTTGGGCCGCGCCATCGTCCGCGATCCCGCCGTCTTCTTAATGGACGAGCCACTCTCCAACCTTGACGCCAAGCTGCGCGTGCAGACCCGCGCCGAGATCAGCAAGCTCCACCAGCGCCTCAAGACCACCTTCATCTACGTGACCCACGACCAGACCGAGGCGATGACCATGGGGTCACGGATTGCCGTCATGCGTGATGGTATCTTGCAGCAACTCGACACACCCCAGAACCTCTACGACCACCCGGCCAACATGTTTGTGGCCGGCTTCATTGGCAGCCCGGCGATGAACTTCTTCGAGGCGCGCCTGGAGCGCACCGATGGCGGCGTGAGTGTGGTCGTCGGCAAAGATTTCGTCTTGCCGGTGCCGGCAAGCAAGCTCGATCACGTCAGCAGCCACATCGGCAAGAACGTCTACTTCGGCATCCGCCCCGAAGACCTGCACGATGCGCATTTCGTGCCCCGTGGTGTTGACGAACGGGCGAAGGTTCACGCAGCGGTTAACGTGGTTGAGCCGATGGGAGCAGAAATCTACGCCTACGTCGAGAACAGCGGCAAAGAGTTTATCGGTCGCTTCGATCCGCGCTCGAACGCTCGCACCGGCCATACCATCGAAGTGGTCTTCGACATGGAGAAGATGCACATCTTCGACCGCGAAACCGAGAAGGCGTTGACATAATTGTACTGAAGAATCTGGTAGGGGCAGGGATTGTCCCTGCCCCTACCTCGCAGCCCCTACCTCACAACAGTCCTCTGTGCCCGACGGGGCAGTTCTTGTGTCTACACTGCGTTAAAACCATCCGCGCTCAAGCACATCACGTTCATCGGGACTGCGGTCTTCAAGGAGCAACCTCACATGTGTCAAAAATCGCTCGAACACATCCACAGCGAAGGGATTATCGTTGAGATACCTGGCATACAACTCCCGTCCGGCTACACGTCCTGCATATGACGCAAAGAGACTACGAGTCTGCGCTCCCAAACGTCTGGCTTTACGGAGAATAAGAACTTCATCAACGTCTGTACCCGCTGTACTTACCGGGATCATGTCAAGCCATTCACAAATGATCAGGTATTTTGCGCCTGGAACCACCGTTTTGACATCATGCGCTGTGGCACAGGCTTCTTGAAACATTGTTTTATCCAGATTTGTCTTACATTCAGCACAGAGATAAGCAAGGTTCACCTCAAGTTGATCAACCCCCTGAGCGTAGCGAGGATCGAATGATGCTTTCAGGTACATTTGCCTGGAAATAGTAAAGTCATGATCCTTCGTTCGTATTCTTGCTTTGGGTGATGTGCTTATTATTCCTGCGGTCGATGTAAAATATATTGCGCCAAAGCACGATTTCATTCCCAGATCGAGAGTATCTGGAAAATCAGGAAACGCTATCGATACCAAAACCGGCAAAAACTCTTCAATAACAGTGTTGTCAAGCTTAAGCTGACCTTTTTGTCGGTACAAAAAGTCATTTTCGCTATCAAATACAATATCGAGATCAAGAAATAACCGATATTCATTCAATAAGCGAACTGTTCTTTCACAACATCGCTGGTACCGCGAGGTAAGTTAATCAGAGTTTGGCGCCATGTCTGATAACGACTAATAGCTCGTTCAATGCGATCTCTGTCACCAGATGGTAACTTTTCATTCTGTAAAAGAGCACGTAACTTATTGCCATGCGGAGCAGGATACATCATAACGGTACTTCTCTGATTCTCGTTGGATCCAACACTGGTGATGGAAGTATCTCAGAAAGGCGGTTTATTGCATCAGCGAGAAATATCCTCCGGTCAGCGGGAGTACGCTCAAGCGCTTCATTCAGAACCTCACCGGCAATGGAACGTGCCTGTTGGATGAGCAGGTCTTGCGAGGGTAGTTTCCGATCCGAAGGCGGGGTGAGATGGAGAATATCTTCATAGATTCGTTGCCCAAATCTGTTACTGAAAAAACGTTCCTGCTTCAAATGGATATGCATGCCCAGTGCACGAACCGCAATCTGCTCGACAATGTAACCGTTAGCAAAGGGGGTCTTTTGCACACGTGACTCCCGTCCGAGGACAAGAATAATGCGAGCAGCTCTCCTGCCCACACGGCATATCTCGGCAAGCATGAGCGCTATATCAATACAATACTGGACGACCGTTAAAAAACGATTTTGCCTGAATTTCCGATTGGCACCGATTTCTGATTGTCCAGCAACCAATGGATTCCAACCGAGTACCTCGATACCGGTCCGGGCGTTGTGGTGATAATTGAACACGTTCAAGTAGGGCGGCGAAGAGAGTACGAAATCAACCGATTCGTCGGGAAGGTCTATTCGGCGAGCGTCGCCAAATAGCGCTTTGATCGGCGTCTTACTGTAAGGTAGGTTCAGAATAATGCGACGGACCGATGTCCATGCCTGGTGAAGTGCATTCTCATCAGATGCATCCCCATTGAGCATGACAACAAGAGCGTCGAGCAGAATTCTTATCTGAACATCTGGAATTGTCCGCACCCAATCGAAACTATGCATCTGTTGATGAGTAGGGTGTCTGAACAACGGCATCACAAAAGCGTTCGGATGCGCCCGTGCGAGCAGGTCTTCTGCGTTACGCACAAGATTATATCGTTCAGCCACCGGCAGTGTGCAGCACTCGTAAAGCCGGGCAAGTACGTAAGCCGCAGGATTAACGTCAATACCGTAAACGGGTGACCCTAGATGAGCAGCTTCGTACAACACAGTTCCACTTCCCATGCAGGGATCGAGAACCGTTCCACCCTGGGGAGCGTATGACTGCAACAGTACCTCCACGAGTTGGGGGGAGAACTGACCACGCCATGGTAGAAGGTTTTTTCGCGATCTGGTAGCAATATTCAAAACCTCTTGCGGGAGTGGCGCATCGAACGGCAGGACCTCTCTCCGTTGTGGATGGTATGCTATCGGTGTCTTCATAGTTTCAGCGTCGCTGTACAGGGCAGGTAGACATATAACCTGCCCCTACCCCATCAACCCCACCGTCTCAGCAAACCCCAGCAGCAAATTCATATTCTGCACTGCCTGACCGGCGGCCCCCTTCACCAGATTATCGATCACAGCCACCAGAATCGCCCGCCCTGGCTCAACCATCTGATAACCGATCACCACGTGATTCGTGTGTTGCACGTGGCGCAGCTCCGGCAACCGTCCGCCCGGCAAGACATGGACGAAAGGCTCAGCCGCATAGGCATCGGCATAGACTGCGGCCAGCGTTGCCTCGTCAACCCCCGGCTTTAAGTTGACATAAATTGTCGAAAGGATGCCACGGAAGACCGGCAGGAGATGGGGGGCGAAGATGATATGCAGGCCGGTCTCCTGCTCCATTTCGGCCAGATGGCGATGGACACGCCCAACATTGTAGGCACTGAACGTTTCGTGGGTTTCGCCGAAGTGGGTCTTGAGCGACAGCGAGCGACCGGCGCCAGAGACGCCTGACTTACTATCAACAATCACCGTCGAGTCGGCGAGCAGATCGGCGCGCACCAGTGGCACCAGCGGCAGAATGGCGGTCAATGGGTAACAGCCGGTATTGGCAACCAACCGCGCTTGCCGGATTCGCTCGCGATGCAGCTCAGGCAATCCATACACGGCCTGGGCGAGCAACTCCGGTGCCGGATGTTCCTTTCCGCGCCGCGCAGCGTAGACCTGCGGATCACTGATGCGAAAGGTGTCGGAGAAATCGACCACTCTGGCACCCGCAGCCAGCGCTCGTTGCACGATGGGAATCAAATCGGGGGTGTTGTGGGGGAGACAGGTAAAGACGAGATCAACCGTCGCCGGATCGACCTCCTCCACCGCGGTCAATCGCAGATCGCTCAGGATCGGAAAGACCTCGCTCAGGCGCTGCCCGGCAGCAGAGCGAGCGGTTGCAAAGCCTATCTCAACCTCCGGGTGGCGGGAGAGCAGTTTGATCAGCTCAATCCCGGTGTACCCGGTTGCGCCATAGATACCGACACGGGCCATTGGTGCGCTCCTTGTTCAACGAACGAATACCATCTCGCTCATTGTACCGTACTCTCTACCACGTGCGATCAGGCGCGATAGCGATCACAGCCGGGTGAATCTGGCCAAGCCGACGCAAGAACTTCAGAAGACGGGTAAACATACACATGCTCCTCTCGCCGACAACCGTACATCTGTGCGTGACGCTTCCCCAAGGCGCATCGATCCACAACGGGAAGTCATCGCTCGCACACGCTGCTTCACGCAGCCGCAAGCCGGACAGAACCGGCGGATGGACGGTCATCTTCTCTGCTGATGCGCCATCTACAGCATAGCATAGCTCCGTTAGACCGGCATCAGCCGAAAGGTAGAGATGTGTTAACGCGGCGATCAGACTACACCGTGCCCGCGTCTTCCTGCACATCCAACGCATGTGCCAGCAGCACTGCCCGTGGAATCACCGTCAGCGCAGCTTCGTGGGTTGCCGCGAGGATCACAGGCGGCGCAACGCCGGCCTCATAGGCTTCCAGCCAGCGCAGTGCGCAAAGACACCAGCGATCACCCGGCTTCAGGCCAGGAAAGCGATACTCGGGTCGGGGCGTGATCAGATCGTTGCCACGGGCACGGCTAAAGTGCAAAAACTCCGCCGTGACCTGCGCACAGACGACGTGCAAACCGACATCGTGCGGCCCGGTATCACAACAACCTGTCCGGAAAAAACCGGTCAGCGGTTGCTGACTGCACAGCGCCAACGGGCCACCCAACACATTACGGGCTGCTGCTGGTTCCCTGCCATTTGTTGACATAAACAACTCCTGGATCGCAATGAGCATCTGCTGTATATTCAGGTTGAATATCGCAATACCTTCGTCTTCCTTCATGGTACCAGCAAATAGTGCGCGTGTGGCCCACAAGCCGCTCGTTCAATAGCAGAGCAGGGAACGGCGCTATAGAACATATTTCCTAAAAGCTGTGGGAAGAACTGACGACCATTGCCAGCGCCAGCGCACGCTGGATTGGGCGCCGTGCCCGCTCATTATGCACGTGTCGCGAAGTTTGGAGTGCGGCAGCCATGCTGCCGCGCCAGCCGTGCTCACGATCCAGTGCGTGGCCGCTGTCGACCGTGCTGGTCACGAGTATGCGTTGGATGCTCGTCACGTTCGCTGCTGGGTGCTTACCATTTGTTGACATAAAAAACCTGGATCGCAATGAGCATCTGCTATATGTTCAGGGTGAATATCGCAACCCCTTCGTTTCCTGCATGGTACCAGCAAACAGTGCGCGTGTGGCCCACAAGCCGCTCGTTCAATGGCAGAGCAGGGAACAGCGCTGTAGAACATATTTCCTAAAAGCCGTGAGGAGGACTGACGACCATCTCCGGTGTCAGCACACCCTGGATTGGGTGCCGTGCCCGCTCATTATGCACGTGTCGCGAAGTTTGGAGTGCGGCAGCCATGCTGCCGCGCCAGCCGTACTCACGATCCGGCGCGTGGCTGCCGTCGACCATGCTGGTCGCGGGGATTAGGTTCTAGCATTTCGCCCTACGCTGCTCAAGATAAGGCATCAAAAAGTGGAACAGTAACTCTACAAACGCAGGTTTCTGTCGTTGCTATCGGGTATATTTAGTGAAACATATCGGATGCTATGTTGCACTAGAGCTATTACCGCCAGGGATGTGATAACAAGTTCTGCTTACTCTTTGTTCAGGTCTGTCAGATTTTTTCGGATGATGCGAGTATCGGGGTGGTCGGGGCCGAGGCTGCGTTCTCGGATCGCCAGCGCCCGTTCCAACAGCGGGCGGGCCTCTGCATACGCCCCCTGCGCCTGTAAGCACAGTGCCAGATTGTTCAGGCTGGTGGCCGTATCGGGGTGGTCGGGGCCGAGGCTGCGTTCTCGGATCGCCAGCGCCCGTTCCAACAGCGGGCGGGCTGCCGCGTACTCCCCCTGAATATCGAGCAACCGGCCTGTTTGCATAAGCAGCCGGGCCGCCAGCACATCCGCCAGCCGATCCGTATGCCAGCACAGCTCCTCCAGATGTGGCCGGTAGGGTGTCCCCGCCAGCGGCATCCGATCCAGGTCCTGGTCATCCATCGCCGCCAGCACTGCCGTCACAGTGTCACTGAGAGTCACTGCCAGTTCCGGATCACGCTCACGGCCAAAGGCAACAATCAGGCGGTGGAGCTGTACTTCGCGGCGGTCGATCAGCCCAACTGCCCGCAGCCGACGCAGGGCCGGATCGGGGGCCTGACCATCGCTCAGCGCGGTCAGGAGCGCCTCTGGAATCGGTAGCGAGGCCAGCCAGGCCAGCCGGTGGAACAGGCTGAGCGCTGCGGCATCCTTCTCTGGGGTAAGCTGCGCATAGCTCAGGGTCAGTGCGGCAGCAACGCCGCGCTGATATCTGGTTGGCAGGCCAGCTTCAGCCGCCATCGCGTCAGTCAGCGCCGGGTCGGCCAGTAACAATTCCTGCAACCGCCGGTGATAGTCGGCCAGCGCCAGCCGGGGATTGTCAGCCAGATAAGCACCGGCCAGCGCCAGCGCCAGGGGCAGGTCTCCCAGTTCGTCACAGATCGCATCGGCAGCCGCCTGCTGCTGCGGATCGGCCAGCAACGCCTCAACCGGTCGTTCCTGTTCATACGCCCGTGGTCCCAGCAAGACCTGATAGCTCGCCGACCGATCCAGCGGACGCAACGGCAATTCGGTGACACCATCAGTTGCCCGCCAGTCACCGCGCCGGCTGGTGACCAGCACCTGCCCACCACCGGTTTTTGGCCGCCACTGCGCCAGCAGTTCCCTGTCCTCCAGGTTATCGAAGATGAGCAGGCGACGTACCGGCATCGCCCACGCCCGTTTGACGGTAGCCACCCGATCCTCCAGGCTTAACCCGTCCCAGCCGGGCAGGTTCATCCCCTCAGGCCCGCCGCAGAGTGCTACCTGGGCCTGGATGTCCTCAGGGTTAGCCATCGACAGCCAGAAGACCCACCGGGAAAGTGGTCACGGAGCCGGTAGGCACACTCGCTGGCCAGTTGGCTCTTGCCCACGCCGGCCATGCCATTGATCACTACCGTCACCTGCTCATCCCCGCACAGCCATCGTTCGAGGTCGGCCAGCTCTTTATCCCGCCCCCGGAAGAGTCGGTTGCGCTGGTAGGCTACCATAAACGGTGCGCTGTCGGGCTGGTGGGCCGGCGCAGACACCCAGAGCCGGCTGTTGCGCAACCGGCTGAACAGGGTCAATGCCCACCAGTCGGAGCGGTCATCATTGCGGGCGGCCAGGCGGGCGGCGTTGAGGGCACGGTCAATCTGACCGTACTGCGCTTAGCCGTCGCCAGTGAGAGATTACCATACGCGGCAATCACTGCCGGTGGGCCGCTGCGGGCCAACAGCGGCCCCAGCGCCGTCAACGGCTGTCGGTCATCGTCGCCGGCACCGGCACAACTGATCAACGCCACCAGCCGTGGGCAACGCTCACCAAGACTCTTGAGCATCGCCACCAGATCGGCACCGGATCGCCGTGCCACCCGCTGCTGCTCGTCGACCAGGAACAGCCAGGGCTGCCCCTCAACCAGCGTCCCGTGGGCCA
>Ga0209478_1000901_pt1 | contig 28383 bp, 26 predicted proteins | sample DewCreD2012metaG_5_FD_184109 | JGI IMG/M metagenome (GOLD analysis project Ga0209478, IMG submission 184109) | Hot spring sediment bacterial and archeal communities from British Columbia, Canada, to study Microbial Dark Matter (Phase II) - Dewar... ...
CGGGAAGGAAGGGCCATCTGGGATGGGGTGCGCAACTACCAGGCCCGGAACTACCTGATGCAAATGCAGGTGGGGGATCTTTGCTTCTTCTATCACTCCAACGCCAACCCGCCGGGCATCGCCGGCCTCTGCCGGGTGGTGGGCACCCTCCTCCCCGACCCCACCCAGTTCGACCCAGAAAGCCCCTACTTCGACCCCAGGGCCACCCGGGAAAAGCCCCGGTGGTACACGGTGGAGGTGGAGTTCCTCGAGGCCTGGCCCCTCATTCCCCTGGAGGAGCTCAGGGCCTGCTTCCCTGAGGACCACCCCCTGGTGCGAAAGGGGAACCGGCTTTCCGTGATGCCGGTTCCCCCGGAGGTGGCCGAACGGCTTATTGCGCGGAAAGGGTGCCGATGATCTTGAAGAGGGGCAGGAACATGCCCGCCACGATCATGCCCACGATCACGCCCAGGAAGATGATCATGAGGGGCTCGATGGCGGCGGTGAGGCTGGCCACCGCCTCGTCCACCTCCCGCTCGTAGAAGTCGGCGATCTTGGCAAGGAGGGTGTCCAGGGCCCCCGTCTCCTCCCCGATGGCCACCATGGAGCTCACCATGGGGGGGAAGACGAAGGGATGCTGGGCCAGGGTGAGGTTTAAAGGCTCTCCCTGCTGGACCTTGAGCTTGGCCGTGTCCACGATCTCCTCCACCACGCTGTTGCCCGCTGTCCCCTTGGTGATGTCCAGGGACTCCACGATGTTCACCCCGCTGGAAAGGAGGAGGGCCAGGGTGCGGGAGAAGCGGGCCACGGCGGTCTTGCGGTTGAGGTTGCCGAAGACGGGGACGCGGAGCTTGATCCGGTCCACCACCTTCCGCCCCTGGGAGGTGCCGTAGTACCAGCGGTAGACGAAGAAGAGCACCACCGCCAAAAGCACCAGGGGCAAGGTGGCCGCCCGCAGGAAGTTGGAAAGGGCGATGAGGAACCGGGTGAGAAGGGGGAGCTCCGAGCCGAGGTCCGTGAGGATCTGGGCAAACTGGGGCACGATGCCCGTGAGGAGGAAGTAGGCCACGCCCACGGCGAAGACGAAGACGATCACGGGATAGGTCATGGCGCTACGGATCTTGCCCCTGAGCTCCAGCTCCTTCTCCAGGAAGGTGGCCAGGCGGTCCAGGATCACGTCCAGCCCGCCCGAGGTTTCCCCGGCCCGCACCAGGTTCACGTAAAGCCGGGAGAAGAGCTTGTGCTTGGCCAGGGCATCGGAAAAAGCCATGCCCCCTTCGATGTCGGTGCGGACCTTCTTGATGATCTCCCGGAACTTCTTGTTCTCGGTCTGCCTTTCCAGGATGGAAAGGGACTGCAAAAGCGTGAGCCCCGCCCCCAGCATGGTGGCCAGCTGCCGGGAGAAGATGGCCAGGTCCTTCAGGCCAGGACCCCTCTCCAGGGCAGGAAGGCGCACCTCAGCCTGCAGGCCCCTCCCCGGCTCCTTGATCTCGGCCACGAAAAGCCCCCGGTCCCTCAGGAGCCTGGCGGCGGTGCGCAGATCCTCCGCCTCGATGGTGGCCTCCACCAGGCGGCCCTGGCGGTCGCGGGCCTTATACTGGTAGACTGGCATGGTAGAAGTATACCAGAAGGAGCTACAGGAAGCAGCGGAAACCCTTCGGCGTGGGGGCCTGGTGGCCTTTCCCACGGACACTGTCTGGGGGGTGCTGGCCCGGATGGAGGACGAGGCCGCCTGCCGGCGCATCTACGAGCTTAAGGGACGGGAGGAGGAAAAGCCCCTCCAGGTGCTGGTGGCGGACCTGGAAAGCGCCCTTAAGCTTGCGGACCTCGGGAAGCTACGGGATAAGTTCCTGCGCCTGGCGGAGGCCTTCTGGCCCGGGGGCCTCACCGTGGTGGTACCGGGGCAAAATATCCCTCCCTGGATCAGCCGGGATGGCTCCGTGGGGCTGAGGATGCCGGACCATGCCCTCCTTCGGGAGCTTCTCCACCGGGTAGGCGGGTATGCCGCGGCCACCAGCCTCAACAGGAGCGGCGAGCCCCCGGTGCGCACGGAGGCCGAGGCCCGGGCCTTTGCCGTGAACTACATCTTCCCGGGGGAGGCCATGGGCTTGGCCTCCAGCGTGGTGGACCTGCGCACGGGCCAGGTGCTGCGGGAAGGGGCCATCCCCAAGGAAGCCCTTCTGCCCTACCTCCAGGATGCCTAGCCTGAAGGCGGAGCTTCTTGCGGTGCTCTTCGCCGCCGGCAGGCCCGTGGCCCTGAAGGAGCTCAAGGCCCTGGGCCACCCCGAGGAAACCCTCCTCCGCACCCTCAAGGCCCTCGAGGCGGACCTAAGGGACGGGGAGCTGGGGGTAGCCCTGGAACGGGTGGCGGGAGGATGGCGGCTGGTGGTGCACGAAAGCGCCCTGGAGTCGGTGGAAAGGGTCCTCAAGCCGAGCCCCCCCCGCCTCTCCAAGGCGGCCCTGGAGGTCCTGGCCCTCATCGCCTACCACCAGCCCGTGGCCCGGGCCGAGCTTGAGGCCATGCGGGGGAAGAGCGTGGAGGGCGTGCTGGAAAGCCTCCTGGAGCGGGGCCTGATCCGGGTGGTGGGGGAAAAGGATGCCCCGGGCCGGCCCAAGCTCTACGGCACCACGGAGCGCTTCCTGGAGGTGTTCGGCCTGGAAAGCCTAGAGGACCTCCCGCCCCTCGAGGACGGCCCACCCCTCCTCCTCCGGGGCTAGGGCCTCCCGGGCGGGGATGGGAAGGGGGCTATAGAGTTCGTTCTGCCGCACGAAGGCCAAAAGAAACCGACCGAGAAGGCGCATCTGGCTTCGGTGGGCCCGGATGGCCTTTTCCTTTAGCCTAACCTCCTCCTCGGTGAGGGGAAAGCGCCGCCAGGGAAGCCCCCTACCCCGGGGGGGCGGGTACAGGGGAAGCCGAGGATGGAGGCCTTTGGGCAAGGGGTACTGGTACCCTCCGTGGATGAGGTAGTACTCCAGCCTGTCCTCCATGCCCAAGGAGGCCGCCGCCTGCATGCCGAAATAGCCCGTGGCCTGGTGGTCCCGGTGGGCATCCAGGGGGCTTGGCAGGAGGATGCGGGTGGGCTTGAGGGAGGAGAGAAGCTCCAGCAGGGTGGCCTCCAAAGCCTTGCCCGTATAGGAAAGCCCCAGGCGGTAACACCCAGGGTAGGCCACCGCCTTAAGCCCCGTGTAGGGGCTTTCGTAGGGCAGGTAGTAGTGGGTGGTGAAGAGGGCGAAAAGCCCCTGGTCGGGGAAACCGAGGAAATAGGCGCTATCCCGGGGAAGTCCCAGGGCCTCGAGGCCCCGCCAAGCCTCCACCATGCGCCTTAAGGCCAGGCGGCGCATGGCCTCCTTGGAGGGCAGGGGGCTTCCCGCAGCCAGGTCAAAGGCATCCCCCGAGGTAAGGTAGACCACGCTCACCCGCCCCCCTGCCTCCAGGGTGCGGCGCATCAGGCCCGCCGCCGCCAGCACCTCGTCATCGGGATGGGGGGCCAGGACCAAAAGGTGTTCCCCTGGCCCTGGCCCCGGGGCCAAGGGTAGCCTTCGCACCCGCAAGGAAGTGGCGAGGGCGTGGTAGTAGGCGAAGATGAAGCGCCCGTTGACGAAGGCCCACACCCCCAGGGCCGCAAGGACAAGCCCCACCCGCTCCGCCCAGAGGAGGCCGAGCCAAAGCCTAAGGGCCTCCGCCAGAAGCAGATAGAGGGCCAGAAGGAGGAGAAGCCACTGCCAGGGGGCCAGGCGGCGCACGAGGGGCATTTTACGGGCTAGAGTGGTCCTATGGTCCTCCGCCCCGCCGAGGAAAAGGACCTCTCCGCCATCACCCGGCTTTCCCACGGCACCCTCCTCCTAGGCCGGGCAGGGCCTTTGGTCTTTCCCAGCCGGGAGCTTTGGGGGGAACTCTTCGTGGCCCCCTACCTGCGGCGGGGGTGCTGCAACAGGGTGGCCGAGGAGGAAGGAGAGATCCTGGGCTACATCCTGGGTGCCTGCTCGGACCTTCCCCTTACCCTCTACCTCCTTCCTCGAGTGCCCTTCCTCCTCCTGAAACTCCTCCTCGGCCGCTATGGCCCGCCCCTACCCCACCTCCGGTACCTCCTCAGGCTCCTCCTGTACCGGGGCCCCAAGGCCCCGAAGAGGCTTTACCCCGCCCACCTGCACATCGCCGTGGACCCCAAAGCCCAGGGCAGGGGAATCGGCAAGGCCCTGCTGACCGAGTTCCTGGAATGCCTCAAAGAAAAAGGGGTAAGGGGCGTGCAGCTATCCACCACCCGGGCCAACGCCGCCGCCAGGAAGCTTTACCAGAGCCTGGGCTTCCGCCTCTACGCCAAGCGGGCCAGCCCCTTCTGGGCTCCCTACCACGGCCACCCCGTGGTCCACGAGGTCTGGGTCAGGGAACTTTAGAAAAGGCCATAATGAAAGGGTGCTGCCCGAGGCCCTAAGGGGATGGGAAAGCTACCGGGACTGGCTGGAGGCCAACCCGGAGTTCCGGGGGCGGATCGTCTTCGCCCGCCTCCTTCCCCGGATCCCCCCCAAGACCGTCCCCTACCAGGGGGTCTTCGCCGGGGTCCTCGAGGCTTTAGGGCTAAAGCCCTTTGCCCACCAAAGGGAGGCCCTTCTTCTGGTGGAGGAAGGGAAGAACGTGGTCATGGCCTACTCCACCGCCGCCGGAAAAAGCCTGGTCTTCCAGGCGCCGGTGCTCAAGGCTGCCCTCGAAGGGGAAACGAGCCTTCTCCTCTTTCCCACCAAGGCCCTGGCCCATGACCAGCTGAGGCGGCTTAAGGCCATGGCGGAGGCCCTGGGGGTAAAGGGCATCTACCCCTACGACGGGGACACCCGGGGGGAGGTAAGGCGGAAGGCCAAGCAAGAGGGCCTCATCCTCCTCAGCAATCCCGACATGCTCCACTTTGGCCTTCTACCCCGGCACGGGGAGTTCGCCTCCTTCCTATCCCGGCTCCGCTACCTGGTCCTGGACGAGCTTCACGCCTACCGGGGGGTCTTCGGGACCCACGTGGCCCTGGTCCTCTTCCGCCTATTGCGCCTGGCCCGCCACTATGGGGCGAACCCCCAGGTGATTGCCGCCAGCGCCACCATCGGCAACGCCAAGGAGCACGCAGAAGGCCTCACCGGCCTTCCCTTTGTGGAGCTAAGGGAGGAGGTGGCCCGCTCGGAGCGGGAGCTTCTGGTGCTTCTTCCCAAGCCCTTAGACGCCAAGGGGGAAAGGCGGCGAAGCCCCCTCCTGGAGGCCGCCTACCTGGCCCGGACCTGGGCGGAAGGGGGCATAAGGGGGCTCATCTTCACCAACGCCAGGAAAAGCGCCGAGCTCATCGCCCGCTACGCCACCCACCCCGGGGTGCGCCCGTATCGGGCGGGCTACACCGCCAAAGAAAGGCGCCGCCTGGAAGAGGCCCTGAAGTCCGGGGAGGTGCGGGTCCTGATCTCCACCAGCGCCCTGGAGCTGGGGGTGGACATCGGGGAGCTGGACGCCGTGGCCCTGGTGGGCTACCCGGGCTCCGTGTCCGCCTTCTGGCAACGGGCAGGCCGGGCAGGCAGGGGAAGGCGAAGGGCCCTGGTGGTCTACATCCCCAGGGAGGATCCCTTGGACGAGTACTTCCTTCATCGGCCCGAGCTTCTCCTGAAGACCCCCCCGGAGGCGGCGGTGGCCGACCCCAAAAACCCTGTCCTCTGCCCCTTGCACCTGCATGCCGCCGCCTGGGAAAAACCCCTTTCGCGGGAGGAGGTGCTCTGCCCGGAGGCCCTGGCCGAGCTCAAGGAAAAGGACGGCCGCTACTACACCCCGAAGCGCCGCCCCCACCGGGACCTAAGCCTCCGGGGCCTGGGGGCCACCTTCACCCTGCGGGGGCCGGAGGGGGAGGTCCTGGGCTACTTGGACGAGCGCCAGGCCTACTGGGAGGCCCACCCCGGGGCGGTCTACCTGCACGGGGGGGAGAGCTACCTGGTGCGGAACATCGACCACGGAAAGCGCGAGATCTGGCTTCTTCCGGCCCTCGAGGACTATTACACCGAGCCCCGGGTGGAAACCGATCTGGAGGTTCTCTCGGGGGAGGCCATGGGCCACGGGGTCTGGGTGGGCAAGGTGGTGCTGAGGGAAAGGGTGGTGGCCTACGCCAAAAAGCGCTTCTTCACCGGCAGCGTCCTGGAAGAAATCCCCCTGGACCTTCCCGAGATTTCCTTCCCCACCGAGGCCCTTTGGTTCCACCCTCCCCTGGTGGTCCCCCCCCACCAGATTCCCGGGGGCATCCATGCCCTGGAGCACGCCATGATTGGCCTCCTGCCCCTCTTCGTCCTGGCCGAAAGGCAGGACATCGGGGGCCTTTCCTACCCCTTCTACCCAAGGCCCCTGCCCTCGGGAAGCGGCCCCACCATCTTCATCTACGACGGCTACCCGGGGGGTGTGGGCTACGTCCGGCAGGCAGCCCGTCGCTTCCCTGAGTGGGTCCGGTCCGCCCTAGAACTCCTCAAGGGTTGCCCCTGCGAGGAAGGTTGCCCCCGTTGCGTCCTCTCCCCTAAATGCGGGAACGGCAACCAGTACCTGGATAAAGGGGCGGCCCTTATCCTGGCGGCAAACCTCACCCTCTCCCTTCCCCAAAGGACGCTGCATTAAACTCTTCCCATGGTTCCCAAGGACCCTCCGACTCCGGTGCCGCATTCCCTGGGCCAACCGAAAGGCCACGCTATTGAGGAAAGCCCCGAAACCTTCTTCGCCCGCTTCCGGGCCTACGCCGTGGAAGCCTACCTCTTCCCGGAGCCTTGGGGAAGCCCCGTGCTGGAAGCCATGGTCCAGGGCCAGATCGTCTACGCCTTTGACCGCGGAGCCCCCCCGGCGCCCACAGGGGTGGTACCCGTGCTGTTACACGGGGTGGTGCGCCAGGCTAAGCCCCTGGAGGGAGCGGCCTTTCTGGAGCGGGAAGGGGCCAGCTACCGCTTAGGAGGCAGAACCACCCCTTTGGGGGAAGGGTTTTACCTGCTCCAGGCCCCCGTGCCCGTGGTGGTCTATGCGGAAGTTCCCTTGCCCGAGGAGGCGGAGGTCCTCCTCTGGCCCCCCTTGATGCTCTTCCGGGAGTGAGATGCGCTGCGAGTGCGGGCAGAGAAACCCCCCTGAGGCTCGTTTTTGTATGGCCTGCGGCCGGGCCCTGGGGGCTCTTCTGCCCGAGGAGAAGCGCTACGTGAGCGTCCTCTTCTACGACCTGGTGGACTCCAGCCAGCACTTCCAGGCCGGCCTTCAAGCTGCCTACCACCACCTGCAGGAAGCCCTGGAGGAAGCCGCCCGGGTAGCCCGGGCCAAAGGGGGGTTCGTCCACCGCTTCCTGGGGGATGGGGTCCTGGTCCTCTTCGGAGCCCCAAGGGCTCGAGGAAAGGAACCCTGGCGGGCTTTGGAGGCGGCCTTGGAGATGGTGCGCACCTCCCGCTTACCCGCCCGGGCAGGGGTGGCCAGCGGGGAGGTGCTCTGGGCTCCCCTGGGAAACGGCCAGGCGGGAGAGCCCACCGCGGTGGGCCCTGCCGTGGTCCTGGCCGAAAGGCTCAGCAAGCTGGCCTCCCCCGGGGAGGTGCTCACCGAACCCCAAACCCTGGCCCTGGCCCCGGGGGTGGAGGCGGAGGGGCTGGGCCTTCGCGAGGCCAAGGGCCTGGGGGCGGTGGAGGTTTTCCGGGTGAAGACGGTCCGGCTGGAGCTCGACCCGGAAGGCCAGGCCCTCCTTCGCCTTCTCCGGGAAACCTTTCGTTACCCCCCTGCCCGCCTAAACCTGGTGGGCCCACCGGGAAGCGGAAAGAGCCTTCTACTGGAGAAGTTTCTGGAAAACCCTCCTTACCCCGCGGTGGTCCTGGAGCGCATGGGGCCGGAAACCCCCTTGCGCACCACCCTGCGCCTGGCGGTGGAGCGAGCCTTTGGCCGGGTGGAGGCCCTTTTGAGCCTGGCGGAGCTTTCCTCGGAACTTTCCCTGGCCCTTCGGTACAGCCTGGGCCTCGAGGCCCGCCCCTCCTGGGACCGGGATACCCTGGAGAAGGCCATCCTGGAAGCCTGGAAAGAAACCCTCCACCGCCTGCCCTATCCCCTGCTCCTGGTGGCCAAAAACCTCCACGCCCCCGACCGCACCCTGCGGGAACTCCTGAAGCATTCCTTCCCCCACCTCATGCTCCTGGTGGAAAGCCGAAAGCCCCTCTTCTCCCCCACCCTGGAGGCCAGGGGTTTGAAGGCACCCCCTCTCCTCGCCCTGCAACCCGCCTTGGACGCCCTTCCCCCGGCGGAACGGCAGGCCCTTCTGATCCTGGGGGTCATGGAGAAAGCCCTGGCCAGCCTCCCCGGGGAGGAACGGCGCGAGGAGCACCTTAGGGAACTCCTAGGGGAGCTGGCGGGTACCTTCTCCGCCAAGCGCCTGGAGGAGGAGGGCCTCACGCAAGGGGGTAGGCCCCTGCCCGAGGTGGTCCAGGCAGCCCGAGCCCTGGTGCCTGAGGAGCAGGCCAAGGCCTGGCACCGGGCGGCTGCCCGGTTTTACCGGGAAAAAGGGGCCTTCTGGCCCATGGCCCTTCACCTAAGAGAGGCCATGCAGGAGCGGGAAGCCGCCCAGGCCTTCCGGCTTCTCGCCCAGGAAGCCTGGCGGCAAGGCCAGCCGGAACGGGCCGTACCCCTCTACCAAAAGGCCCTCGAGGTTGCCCCCCCACCCTGGCGGGAAGCCCTTGAAAAGGAGCTCCAGGACGCCCAAGCCTCCTTGGGCTTGGCCGAGGAAGCCCCTGGGGGCCCAAGGTCCCAAGACCCCATCCTGCAAGCCTTCCGGCAGGCCCAAAACCCCCTCGCCCTCCTCCCCCTGCTCCCGGGCCTCAAGCCCTACCCCCTGGAGGAAGCCCAGGCCCGCCTCCAGGTGGCGGGGGCCTTGTGGCGGGCCTTCCAGCCCCGGCAGGCCCTCGAGGTCCTCAGCGAGTTCCATCCCCTGGTGCCCGCCTCCTTGAGGCTTCACGGGCAAAGCCTGAGGGCGGGCCTTCTCATGGACCTGGGCCGCTACCCGGAGGCGGAATCCCTCCTCCCGGGAGAACCCCATCCCCCGCCCGCCTACCGGGAGGCGGACCTGGAGGCCAAGACCCGCTACCACGCCACCCGCCTCCGCCTTCTCCTGGAAACCGGCCGCCTCGGGCAGGCCTTGGAAGAAGGGGAGCGGGCCTACCGGGAAGCCCCACATCCCTGGCTCGCAGCTGCCCTTCTTTCCGCCTGGACCCTAAAGGGGCGCTTCCGGGAGGACCTCTTCCAGGAAGCCCTCAAACACCCCGACGGCAAGGGCCTCGGCATCCTGACCCTGGCCCACCACCGCTGGCAGAGGAACCTGGATCCCACCCCCCTTCTCAAGGAGGCCCTGCGGGAGGCGCGCCGGCTTTCCAACCCTTACGTCTACCATCTCGCCCTCACCTCCTTGGCCCTCTACCTGTGGCCCAAGGCCCCCAGGAAAGCCCAAGCCCTCTCCCAGCACCTCCTCTACCAGACTCACCGCACGGGGTTTGCGGTGCACCTGGAGGTGGCGAGGCTCCTCAGGGCCCAGCTCCTCCTGGAGAAAGGGGAAAGGGTGGACCACCTCCTAAGCTTCACCCCCTCCGTGCCCCTAACCCAGGTCTGGCAGGCCTTTCTGGCAGGGAGCGAGCCGAAAGACCCCCTCCGCGGGTACGGTATCCTGGGAAGGTGGGTCCGCGGGCTTTGGCGTAAGCGGGGGGTAGGATGGATGCGGCACAAGCGGTAGAGGCCATCAAGCGCCGCCTCTCCCTAAAGGAGGTGGTTTCCCGGTACGTGGCCCTAAAGCCTGCAGGCCGCGGCCGCTGGAAAGGCCTCTGCCCTTTCCACCAGGAGAAGACCCCCTCCTTTTACGTGGACGAGGAGAAGGGGCTTTTCCATTGCTTCGGGTGCAAAGCGGGAGGCGACCTCTTCGCCTTTGTGGAAAGGATAGAGGGCCTGGACTTCATGGGAGCCCTGGAGCGCCTGGCGGAGGAGGCGGGGGTGGAGATTCCAAAGGCAAGTGCCCCCGCCAGGCGCCGGGAGCTTTTGGATGTCCTCAAGCTCTCCCAGGAGTACTTCCTGGAGGGGCTCAAGGCTTCCCCCGAGGCCCAGGATTACCTGCAAAGGCGGGGGCTTTCCCCGGAGAGCATCGCCCGCTTCGGCCTGGGCTACGCCCCGGCCAAGGGGGACGGCCTCCTCACCCACTTGAGCCGGCACGGCATCAGCCCGGAGGAAGGCCTTAAAGCGGGGGTTCTGGCGGAAAAGGACGGGCGCTTCTATGACCGCTTCAGGAATCGCATCACCTTTCCCATCAAGGACCACCTGGGGCGGATCGTGGCCTTCACGGGAAGAGCCCTGGGGGAGGAAACCCCCAAGTACCTGAACTCCCCGGAAACCCCCCTCTTCCGCAAGCGGGAGGTGCTCTTCGCCTACCCTGAGGCCAAGGCCAAGCTGCGCCAGGGACGGGCCATCGTGGTGGAGGGGCTTTTTGACGCCATCGCCCTGCACCAGATGGGCTTCGCCGAGGCGGTGGCGGTCTTGGGCTCCGGGCTTTCCGAGGAGCAAGCCCGCCTTCTCGAGATGCAGGAGGTGCGGGAGGTCTACTTGGCCTTTGATGCCGACGAGGCTGGACAAAGGGCCACCCTGCAAAGCCTGGACCTCTCCTTGGCCCGGAAGTTCCTCTTCTATGCGGTGCGCCTGCCCAGCAAAGACCCCGGGGAGCTCCTCCTCCTCCCCGAGGGCCCGGCCCTATTCCAGAAAGCCTTAGAGGAAGCCCTTCCCGAGGTGGAGTTCCGCTTCCAGGAGGCCACCCGGGGCCTGGACCTAACCCGCCCCGAGCACAAACGGAAGGTCCTGGAAACCCTCACCCCCAGGATGCTCTCCCCTGAGCCCTTCGACCCGGTAGCCGACCGCCTTAAGGCCCTGGTGGTGGAGCGGTTGGGCCTTTCCCTGCGCCAGCTGGAGGATTACCTGGCCAGCCTCAAGCGGGGCCGGCGTCCACCCCCCCAACCCCCCAAGGCCGAGCCCAAAAACCGGGTCCTCCTTCTGGAGCTGGACGTGATGGCCCTCCTCCTCTCCCTGCCGGAGGAACGCTTCGCCGAGTGGGTGCACCACACGGCCCTTCACGTCTGGCCCCCGGAAGGCTCCTTGCTCTCCGAGTTCTTAGAGCTGGCCAGCCGCGAACCCCGCCGGGATTACCTGCGCCAGGTGCTAAGCCGCAAGGAGGCGGGGGGCATCCTCCTGGAGAGGCTGATGCTGGTTCCCTCCGTGGACGAGCCCAGGTTCCCCGAGATCCTGGAGAAAACCCTGGCCCGCCTGCGGGAGGCCTACTACCTGGAGCGCCGGGCCAAACTGAAGGAGGAGCTAAACCGTAACCCTAGTCTGGATTTATTGCGGGAAATACAGGAACTGGACCAGGCCATAGAGGCAGAACGGCGCATCTACCGAAGGCTTTAGGGTAAAATCCTTGCGGGCGTAGGCCCAAGGAGGTAAAGGATGAAAAGCCCCGTTCGCGTGGCGGTCACCGGCGCCGCAGGCCAGATCGGTTACAGTCTTCTTTTCCGCATCGCCGCAGGCGAAATGCTGGGAAAGGACCAGCCCGTGATCCTCCAGCTTCTGGAGATTCCCCAGGCCATGAGAACCCTGGAAGGCGTCATCATGGAGCTCGAGGACTGCGCCTTCCCCCTTTTGGCGGGGATCGTGGCCACGGATGACCCCAAGGTGGCCTTTAAGGACGCCGACTACGCCCTTCTGGTGGGGGCAGCCCCCAGGAAGGCGGGCATGGAGCGCCGCGACCTCCTGGAAATAAACGGCAAGATCTTCACCGAGCAGGGCCGGGCCCTGGCCGAGGTGGCCAAGCGGGACGTCAAGGTCCTGGTGGTGGGCAATCCCGCCAACACCAACGCCCTCATCGCCTACAAAAACGCGGAGGGCCTTGACCCCAAAAACTTCACCGCCATGACCCGGCTGGACCACAACCGAGCCAAGGCCCAGCTCTCCAAGAAGACGGGGGTCCCCGTGGACCGGATCCGCCGCATAGCCGTGTGGGGCAACCACTCCTCCACCATGTTCCCCGATCTCTTCCATGCGGAGGTGGACGGGAAACCCGCTTTAGAGCTGGTGGACATGGAGTGGTACGAGAAGGAGTTCATCCCCACCGTGGCCCAAAGGGGAGCAGCCATCATCCAGGCCCGGGGAGCCTCCAGCGCCGCCAGCGCCGCCAACGCCGCCATCGAGCACATCCGCGACTGGGCCCTGGGCACGCCCGAGGGGGACTGGGTTTCCATGGCGATTCCTTCGGATGGTTCCTACGGGGTTCCTGAGGGCATCGTCTACTCCTTTCCCGTCACCGCCAAGGACGGGAAATACGAGATCGTCCAGGGCCTGGAGATCAACGAGTTCGCCAGGAAGCGGATGGAGATCACCGCAAAGGAGCTTCTGGACGAGATGGAACAGGTAAAGGCCCTAGGGCTTATCTAGGGCTTGGCGGGGCCTCCGCCCTGGCCAAAGGCCAGGGCGGAGTTAGGTTTTTAGCCAAACCTCCGGAGCCCAGGGGTAGACCACCCAGGCCTCCGTGGCCTCGGCGTACACGTCGGGTTCGTCCGGAACCTGGTTTCGGCCGGGCTTGAAGTGCAAGGTGGCCACCAGGGGAAACCCTCCCGCCTGACGCACCCGGGCCTTCACCGCCCAGGCCGTCCGCCCTGAATCCCACACGTCATCCACCACCAAAACCCGCTTGCCGAAAAGCAGGGGGTCCGGGGGGAACTGCAAGAAGACGGGCTCGGGAAGGGTTTCCTCCCCCTCGTAGAACATCACCGCCGCCGTGAGGATGTCCCGCGCGCCCAGGGCCTGGGCCAAAAGGGCGGTGGGGATGAGCCCACCCCGGGCGATGCCCAGGATGAGGTCGAACTCCTCCTCCCGGAGCCTCCCGGCCAAACGGCGCACCAGGCGAAGGAGCTCCTCCCACGACAGGAAGAGCCTTTCCATCAGGGTTTATCCAGCTCAAAGGCCTGGTGCACCGCCCTTAAGGCGGCCTCCGCGTACTGGGCGGGGATGATGACGGAGATGCGCACCTCGCTGGTGGCGATCATCTCGATGTTGGCCCCGGTGGAGGCCACCGCCTGGAACATCTTGGCGGGGACCTCCGGGGCCGAGGCCAGGCCCACCCCCACGATGGATACCTTGGCGATGTCGGGGCGGAGAAGGGCCTCTCCCCCAATCTCGGCCAAAACGGGCTCCAGCGCCTCGAGGGCCTCCTGGGCGAAGTCCTTCTTCACGGTGAAGGCCATCTGCTGCCGGGAAGGATCGTGACCGGGTACCCCCTGGATGATCATGTCCACGGCGATGCCCCGCTCGGCCAGGGCCTGGAAGACCTTGGCGGCGATCCCCGGTTGGTCGGGGATACCGATGAGCCCGATCTGGGCGTGGTCCAGATCCAAGGCCGCACCCGTTACCACCTTACCCATTTCCATGTCGACCTCCTTCACCAGGGTACCAGGGTTATAGGAAAAGCTGGAGCGCACATGGAGCACCACCCCGTAACGCTTGGCATAGTACACCGCCCGGGGGTGGAGGACCTTGGCCCCTAGGGCGGCCATCTCCAGCATCTGGTCGTAGCCGATTACCTCAAGCTTTCGGGCCTCGGGAATCAGGTGGGGATCCGTGGTGTAAACCCCTTCCGTGTCCGTGTAGATCTCGCACTCCTTGGCCCCCAAGGCAGCGGCGATGGCCACGGCGGTGGTGTCCGACCCCCCCCGGCCCAAGGTGGTGATCTCCCCCTCCCGGGTGGTGCCCATGAAACCGGCGATCACCGCCACATATCCCTGGTCCAGGGCCTCTTGAATGCGGCTCGGGTTCACCTCGAGGATCCGGGCATCGCCATAGCGGCCATCCGTGACGATGCCGATCTGGTGCTGCACAAAGCCCCTGGCTGGGATGCCCATGGCCCAGAGTTGCATGGAAAGAAGGGCCACGGAAACCTGCTCCCCGGTGGTGGTGAGGAGGTCCAGCTCCCGGAAGGGAGGTCTCGGGTTCACCCGCTTGGCCAAAGCGATGAGCTCGTCGGTGGTGTGGCCCATGGCCGAAACCACCACCGCCAGCCTATGCCCCTTCTCCCGGTAGTGGGCGATGCGCTGGGCCACCTTGTGGATGCGCTCCAGGTCGCCCACAGAGGTACCGCCATACTTTTGCACGACCAGGGCCACGCTTGCCTCCTTCCCGCCCAAGGGGCGGCTTGAAAAGGAATGTTATCACATTTGCCCCTTCGCCCCAAGCCCCGTATCCTTGGCGTGTGGGCATGACCCTAGCGGAATACCACCGCCTTACTCCCCTACCCCGGCCCGGGGGGGTGCTCTACGTAAAGCCGGGAGCCCGGGGATACCGGGACCCGGTTTACGAGGCCCTCCAAGCCGCCGTGATCCCCTTCGGCCAAAGGGCCTTGGACCTGAACCCCGGGGTGGGCCTGGCAAGCCTGCCCCTGGAGGGCAGGATGGAGGTGGAAAGGCTGGAAACCTCGAGGGCCGCCTTCCGTTGCCTCCAGGCCAGCGGCCTAAAGGCCCGCCTGGCCCCTCCTTGGGAAGCGGAGGAAAACGCCTACGACCTGGTGGTCCTGGCCCTGCCCGCAGGCCGGGGCACCGCCTATGTGCAGGCCACTTTGGCGGCCGCCGCCCGGGCCTTGAGGATGGGGGGCCGGGTCTACCTGGCCGGGGACAAGAACAGAGGCTTTGAGCGCTACTTTAAGGAGGCCCAGGCCCTTCTGGGCTACGGCGTGGTCCTCAAGCGGCAAGGGCCGGTGCGGGTGGCCCTTCTGGAAAAGGAACGGGAAGCCCCACCCCTACCCTCCCTCTGGCACCGGTTCCAGGCAAGGCTTTTGGGGGAGGCCTTCACCTTCCTTCACCTGCCAGGAGTCTTTTCCGCGGGGAAGGTGGACAAGGCCTCGGTGCTCCTCTTGGAAGGCCTGGTGGGGGAGGTGGGCCGAGAAGGTGTCCGCGGCAAGCGCATCCTGGACCTGGGGGCAGGCTACGGAGCCCTCACCCTGCCCCTGGCCCGCCTGGGGGGAGAGGTGACCGCCCTCGAGGATGACCTGGTCTCGGTCCTCTCCCTGGAAAGGAGTCTAAAGGAAAACCACCTTGCCGCCCGGGTACTTCACTCCGACGTGGACGATGCCCTGGCCGAAGGTGGTGAGGAATGGAGCTCTAGATCAGTCGGGCACAAAGTTCCTGGCTTGACAGACCGGGAAGTATTTGACATCATAGTTACGAATCCTCCCTTCCATGTGGGGGGAGCGGTTATCCTGGATGTGGCCCAAGCCTTCGTGGAAGCGGCGGCAGCCCGGCTGAAGCCGGGTGGTGGGTTTTTCTTGGTGGCAAACCCCTTTCTCAAGTACGAGCCCCTACTGGAAGAGCGCTTTGGCGCTTTTAGGACGCTTCTGGTGAGGGAGTACAAGGTGCTCTTCGCTGAGAAGGCCAACCGGGGATAGAAACCCCAAGGAGGGAGGTCCACGTTGAAGAAGACCAAGAACAAGGCGAAACCGGTTACCGCTGGGGAAGAGGAAAGGATGGCCGTTCAAACCCAAGAACCCCTAAACGCCATGGAGAAATCCCCTAAGGCCTCCTCGGCCAAAGCCGGCTCTGGAGGAGCCGCCTCGAAAAACCGGAAGAAGGCGCCACCGGCCCCCCTGGAGGTAAAAGAGGAAATCCCTCCCGAGGAGGAAATGGCGCCTGGGGCCAAGGATCCCCTTCAAGGGAGCTACCTGGAGGAGGCTTCGGAGGAACTCCCCCTCGAGGTGGAGGAGCCCGACCTCGCCCCCGAGATCTTCCTGGACGAGCCCCTGGATCCCATAGCGGACGAGGGCTACCTGGAAGCCGATGACCTCCTCCTTCCCGAGGAAGGCCCCTCCCCGGACTACCTGGGTGAGGAGTTCTTCGAGGAAGAGGAGGAGCTTGCCCTGCCCAAGGTCTCCACCTCCGATCCCGTGCGCCAGTACCTGCACGAGATCGGGCAGGTCCCCCTCCTCACCCTGGAGGAGGAGATCGAGCTGGCCAGGAAGGTGGAGGAGGGAATGGAGGCCATCAAAAAGCTCTCCGAGGCCACAGGGCTGGACCAGGACCTGATCCGGGAGGTGGTGCGGGCCAAGATCTTGGGCACGGCCCGCATTAGCCAGATCCCTGGCCTCAGGGAAAAGCTGGATCCCAAAACGGTGGACGAGGTGGATGCCCAGCTGAAAAGCCTTCCCAAGGAGCTTAAGCGCTACCTGCACATCGCCCGCGAGGGGGAAGCCGCCAGGCAGCACCTCATAGAGGCCAACCTGAGGCTGGTGGTGTCCATCGCCAAGAAGTACACGGGCCGCGGGCTCTCCTTCCTGGATCTGATCCAGGAGGGCAACCAGGGCCTTATCCGGGCCGTGGAGAAGTTCGAGTACAAACGGCGCTTCAAGTTCTCCACCTACGCCACCTGGTGGATCCGCCAGGCCATCAACCGGGCCATCGCCGACCAGGCCCGCACCATCCGCATCCCCGTCCACATGGTGGAGACCATCAACAAGCTCTCCCGCACCGCCCGTTCCCTCCAGCAGGAACTGGGCCGGGAGCCCACCTACGAGGAGATCGCCGAGGCCATGGGCCCAGGCTGGGACGCCAAGCGGGTGGAGGAAACCCTCAAGATCGCCCAGGAACCGGTTTCCCTGGAAACCCCCATCGGGGACGAGAAGGACAGCTTCTACGGAGACTTCATCCCCGACGAGCACCTCCCCTCCCCCGTGGACGCCGCCGCCCAGAGCCTCCTGGCGGAGGAGCTGGAAAAGGCCCTTTCCAAGCTCTCCGAACGCGAGGCCATGGTGCTGAAACTCCGTAAAGGGCTGATTGATGGACGGGAGCACACCCTCGAGGAGGTGGGGGCCTACTTCGGGGTCACCCGGGAGCGCATCCGTCAGATCGAGAACAAGGCCCTGAGGAAGCTCAAGTACCACGAGTCCCGCACCCGAAAGCTTAGGGACTTCCTGGACTAGCCGGGACCCCACCCCACACCGAGGGGAAAACGGGCCACCTCCTGGAGGTGGCCTTCGTCTTCATCCCGCACCAAGGCCACTTCCCTCACCACGAAGGAGCGCCTTTGGGGAGCGGGAAGCTCCTGCGCCAGCCTCCGTGCCTCCTCCTCGGATAGCCCCAGGGCCAAGGTGATGTGGGGCAGGTAGCTGGGTCCTTCGATCTCCTTCAGGGGCGGGGCCAAGGGTTCCAGGGCGTGGTATAGGCGCCGGAAGGGGGTGCCCCCGTAGGCCCTCAGGTAAACCACCCCCTGGGGGAAATACCCCCACCCCCCGAGGCGCAGGCGAAAGGGAGTGTGCCCCCGGAGAATGCCCGCAAGGGCGATCTTCAAAGCTTCCTCCTCATAGGGCCAGTCAAAGGGTTGGCGCAGGTTAAGGTGCGGGGGGCCAAAGCCCCTTATCCCGTAAAGGGCCTGAAGCTCCTCCAGGAAACGCCTCAGGTCCTCCGGGGGCCACACCAACACCCCATACACGCCGCCAGTATACCCGCTGGGCTTTCCTAAGCCCTCTCCAAACTGCCCAGGGGAAAACCCCCCCTCGACCCGGCTCCCCGGGACATATTACCCTTGACTTAAGCGACGGCAAGGGTGTGAGCTATCCTCGTAGGGAGGTGGCTTTTATGAAAAGAGCCCTACTGGCCTTGCTGGCCCTCGGCCTGATGGTGGCCCTGTCCAACAAGGAGGCCATCCAAAAGGAGTGGGAACAAAGCGCCCACAACAACGGGGTAATGGGGTTCAAAACCCTGAGCGTGGCCACGGTGGAAGCCCGGGCCGAGGGCGCCGCCCACTGCGCCCGCTGCCACAGCGAGCAGGGCTTCCTAGCCTGGCTGGACCAGCTCAAGAAGGGCAATCCCGGAAACCTGGTGGGCCCGGACGGCAAGCCGGCCACCGTGGACTACCTCAAGTCCTTGGGCCTGACCCGGGACCAGGTCAAGCCCATCACCTGCAAGGCCTGCCACGACGAGGACGGGGATCTGCGCCTGGCTAACGACACACCCCTGCTTCCCTCGGGGTTCAAGGCCACGGCCGTGGGCAACGCCGCTTTGTGCATCACCTGCCACAACACCCGAAACGGCCGCATCACCTGGAACGCTGAGGATCCGGGCCGCTACACCTATCCCCACGCCTCGAGCCAAGGGGACGTGATCCTGGGCAAGAACGCCTTCTTCGTGGACGACACCAAGGAGTGGCCCAACCCCCACGCCTTCTTCACGGGGAACGCCTGCTCCACCTGCCACATGAGCCTGGCGGGGACCGGGGAGTACTCCAGCCACACCTTCAAGACCCCGGAGAATCTCTGCGCCTCCTGCCACGGCACCAAGTACACCAAGGAAATGGTCCAGGAAAACACCGCCCACCTCCTCTCCCTGCTGCGCAGCAAGGTGAACGCCCGGGTGCTGGCGGTAAGGGACCGCATCAAGACCGTGCGGGCCTACAACCCCGAAACCGGCCAGTTCACCCCCAACACCCCCGTCAGGGCTCCGGTTTACCGCGTGGACATCACCTCCATCGCCGGGCAGATCGCCTTCAAGATGACGCTCACCGACGGTACCGTGCTCTACAGCCAGCTTGGGGACATCCGGGACGAAAAGGGCCAGCCGGTCTTCCCCACCAAGGACCCCATCGTCCGGGCCAGCTGGAACTACCTACTGCTGGAGAACGACGGCTCCAAGGGCGTGCACAACCCCACCTTCACCCGCGCCGTCCTCCTGGCCACGCTGAACGCCCTTCAGTGATCCCCGCGCGGTGGCCCCGGGGGGTGTTCCCCGGGGCTTTTGGCCTTAACATGGGGACGTGAGCCGCACCTATCTCTACCGGGGCCGCATCCTGAGCCTGGCCCTGGAAGGCCGTTACGAGATCGTGGAGCACAAGCCCGCGGTGGCCATTGTGGCCGTGCGGGATGGAAGGATGCTCTTCGTGCGCCAGCACCGTCCGGCAGTGGGCCTGGCTCCCCTGGAGATCCCCGCGGGGCTTATAGAACCTGGGGAGGACCCCCTGGAGGCTGCCCGTCGGGAGCTGGCCGAGGAAACCGGGCTTGCGGGGGACCTTGCGCCCCTTTTCAGCTACTACGTGTCCCCGGGCTTCACCGACGAAAAGACCCACGTCTTTCTGGCCAGCAACCTGCGGGAAACCCAGGCCACGCCGGACGAGGACGAGGAGATCGAGGTGGTCTGGCTGGAGCCGGAAAGGGCCTTAGAGATGCACCAAAAGGGCGAGGTGGAGTTTTCCGCCACCGGCCTGGTGGGCGTGCTTTACTACCATGCTTTTCTCCGAGGTCGCTGACGTTCCCAAGGGGGCCAAGGTGGTGGCGGTGGGCTCCTTCGACGGGGTACACCTGGGCCACCAACATCTCCTCCACCAGGCCCTGGCCGAGGCCAAGAGCCTCCACCAGCCCCTTCTCGTCTACACCTTTGACCCCCCCACCAAGGTCTTCACCCGGGGAGAGGGATTCCTGATGGACCTCACGGAGAAGGTGGAGGCCCTCAGGGCCCTCGGGGTGGAGCTGATCCTGGCGGTGGCCTTTAACGAAACCTTCGCCCAAAGGGAGGCGGGGGAGTTTTTGGAGGACCTCAGAAGGCTTGGAGCGAGCCGCATCTACGTGGGGGAGGATTTCCGCTTCGGCAAGGGCCGGGGTGGCGGCCCTGAGGACCTGGCCCAGGTGGCCCCAGTGCGCATCGTTCCCCTTTTAACCCTGGGAGGGGAGCCGGTGAAGAGCAGCCGCATCCGCGCCCTTCTGCAAGAGGGCCGGGTGGAGGAGGCCCGTCACCTCCTGGGCCGGCCTTACGGGGCCTACGGGGTGGTGGTGGAAGGGGACAAGCTTGGGAGGAAGCTGGGCTTTCCCACCGCCAACCTGGCTGTTCACCCCCAGAAGATCCTCCCCCCAGGGGTGTTCGCCGTGGAGGCCCAGGGATCCTTTGGCCGCTACAAGGGGGTGGCCAACGTGGGCACGAGGCCCACGGTAAACGGTATGGAAAGAAGGCTCGAGGTGCACCTTCTGGGCTTTGCCGGGGAGCTTTACGGGGAGGAGATGCGCCTGTCCTTCCTCAAGCGCCTACGGGAGGAGAAACGCTTCGACAGCCTCGAGGAGCTCAAGGCCCAGATCGCCAAGGACGTGGCCTCGGCCCGCGCTTACTTTGGCCTCTAGGTAGCCCATAAAACCCGTTTCGGGGACATCCTTCCCGGCGGGGCCCGGATAGGCTGGAGTTGTGGACTGCAGAGGCTTGGCCGAGGCCTTGGTGGGAGCCCGGGGGAGGCAGGAGGTCTTTCGCCGCGCCCTGGCGGCCCTGGAGGAGGCGGGGGTCATCCGCTGCGGCGAGGCCTACTGGGTGGGCGAGGGCCTCTCCCTTTTCCAGATGCAGGCCTGCCGGACCACCTGTCCCCTGGTGGCCCGCTCCCGTCCCCTGGCCGAGGAAGCCCTGAGGCGGGGAGAGGCGGTGAAGGAGGGATCCTTCGTGGCCATTCCGGTGAAGCAGGGGGAAAAGACCCTGGCGGTGGTGGTGCTGAGCCTCCACGAAGGCCGAGAAGCCCCCGAGGCCCTACCTTCCCTCCTCCTCCTGGCCCTGAAGCGCCCGGGGCTGGAGCTGGCGGGGAGGCTCCTGGCCACCCAGGAGGAGGAAAGGCGCCGGGTGGGCCGGGAGCTTCACGACGGGGTAGGAAGCCTCCTCACCGCTGCCCTCCTCACCCTGAAGGTGGCGGAAAAGCACCCCGAGAAGCTCCCCGAGGCCCGCAAGCGGGTGGCGGAGGCCCTCGAGGAGGTCCGGCGGCTTTCCCGGGAACTCCGCATGCCCCTTCTGGACGATCTGGGGCTTAAGGAAGCCCTCTCCCGCTACCTGGAGGAATACCGCCAACACGGCCTTCAGGTGGAGGCTGAGCTGGACCTACCCCGCCTGCCCAAGGAGAAGGAAGTGGCCCTCTTCCGCGTGGTGCAGGAGGCCCTGACCAATGTCCTGCGCCATGCCCAAGCCCGGCGGGTATCCGTGCGCCTCTGGCAAGAGGGGGATCGCCTCTTCGGCGTGGTGAGGGATGACGGCCGGGGGTTTGACCCCGAAATAACCCCCCCCTCCGTGGGGCTTTTGGGCATGCAGGAACGCATCCAAAGCCTGGGGGGAAGCTTTGCCCTGCGCAGCAAGCCTGGCCAGGGCACGGAGGTGGAGTTCGGGGTGCCTCTATGAGGGTGGTTTTGGTGGAGGACCACCACCTGGTGCGCAAGGGCCTTCGCCTTCTCCTGAAGGAAGGTGGCCACCAGGTGGTGGCGGAGTTCGCCCGGGCGGAGGAGGCCCTGGCCGCACCCTGGGAGGCCGAGCTGGTCCTTTTGGACCTGAACCTGCCGGGCATGGGGGGCCTCGAGGCCCTCCCCCACCTGGCCAAAAGGGCCAAGGTCCTGGTGGTTTCCATGCACGACGAGCCCGCCTACGTGGCCCGGGCCTTCGCCCTGGGGGCCAAGGGATACCTGCCCAAACATGCCCTGGACCAGGATCTTCTGGAGGCTCTGGAGCGCCTGGGAAGGGGCCTCCGCTACCTCCACCCCAGCCTGACCGAGGCGCTTCTGGAGGGGCAGGCGGAACCGGGACCCGAGGTTCTTTCGGACAGGGAGCGGGCGGTGGTGGCCCTTCTGGCCCAGGGCTACACCCTCTCCCAGGTGGCGGAGCGCCTGGGGATTTCCGTGAAGACCGCCTCCACCTACAAGGGGCGGGCCCTGAACAAGCTGGGGCTCATGGACACCCCCGACCTGGTGCGCTGGGCCCGGGAACAGGGCCTGGCCTAGGGCAGCCCCAAGCCCCTGACCCTGTTTGGAACATCCTTCCCAAGGACATTTGCCCTAGGAAATCTTCCGACAGACACGGGTAAAACCCTCTGTCTTGTGAAAGAGAGGGCAAGCCCTATCTTAAGCCCAGGAGGTGAGGCATGGAACTCTTGGGCTGGGTCACGGCGAGCTTCTTCTCCCCGCCGGGAGAAGCCCTCTTCCGGGAGCTCTATGCGGGCACCCTGGAGGAAGCCCTGGAGGAACTTACCGGCCACCCCGTGGCCCTGCCCAAGGTGGCGCCCAGGGAACTCCAGGCCGCCTACACCGCCCTCTTCGTCACCCACCCCGAGGGGCTTCCCGCCCCGCCCTATGCGGGCTATGCCCTGGATGGGGAGCTCTTCGGCCCCTCCTTCCACCGCCTCCAGGAGCTCTACCGGGAAGGAGGCCTCGAGGTGCAGGCCACCTGGCGGGACCTGCCCGACCACATCGCCGCCATCGGGGAGGCCATCGCCCTCTTGGCGGGAAAAAACCCCCATCTGGCAAGGAGGCTTGCCCGGGAGTTCCTCAAGCCCTGGCTGGACCGCTTTGGCCCCCAGGTGAAAACCCACGACCCCACGGGGTTTTACGCCACCCTGGTGGACCTTTTACAGGAGGCCATCCATGCAAAGACGGGAGTTTCTTAAGCTTAGCACCCTGGCCGCAGGTGCCCTGGCCCTTAAGGGAAGTGGCCCCGCCAAGGCCCTCAAGGCCCCTTGGTACCGGCAGGAGGTTAAAAGCGTCTACCAGATCTGCGAGGGATGCTTCTGGCGGTGCGGCATCGTGGCCCATGCGGTGGGGAACCGGGTGTACAAGGTGGAGGGTTACGAGGCCAATCCCAAAAGCCGGGGCCGGCTCTGCCCCCGGGGCCAGGGCATGCCCCAGACCACCTACGACCCCGACCGGCTCAAGCGCCCCCTGATCCGGGTGGAGGGAAGCCAGCGGGGCGAGGGCAAGTACCGGGTGACCACCTGGGAGGAAGCCCTGGACTATGTGGCCGAGAGGATGATGAAGATCAAGGAGGAATACGGTCCCGAGGCCATCGCCTTCTTCGGCCACGGCACGGGGGATTCCTGGTTCGTGGACTTCCTCCCCGCCGCCTGGGGTAGCCCCAACGCCGCCAAGCCCTCCGTGGCCATCTGCACCGCCCCCAGGGAAACGGCCGCCCAATGGGTCTTCGGCCGGCCCATCGGCGGGCATGAACCCATAGACTGGGAAAACGCCCGCTACATCGTCCTCATCGGCCACCACATCGGGGAGGATACCCACAACACCCAGCTTCAGGACTTCGCCCTGGCCCTGAAGCGGGGAGCCAAGGTGGTGGTGGTGGACCCCCGCTTCTCCACCGCCGCCGCCAAGGCCCACCTGTGGCTTCCCATCAAGCCGGGCACCGACACCGCCTTGCTCCTGGCCTGGATCCACGTTCTCATCTACGAGGATCTCTACGACAAGGAATACGTGGCCAAGTACACCACGGGCTTTGAGGAACTCAAGGCCCACGTGAAGGACTTCACCCCCGAGTGGGCGGAGAAGCACACGGAGATCCCCGCCGAAACCATCCGCCAGGTGGCCCGGGAGATGGCGGCCCACAAGCCCCAGGCGGTCCTCCCCCCCACCCGGCACACCGTCTGGTACGGGGACGACACCTACCGGATGATGGCCCTGTACTACGTGAACGTCCTCCTGGGCAACTACGGCCGCAAGGGCGGGTTCTACATCGCGCAAAGCCCCTACCTGGAGAAGTACCCCACCCCGCCCCTACCCCTGGAGCCGGCTGCGGGGGGTTGCTCAGGTCCAGCTGGAGGAAATCACGAACCCGAAGGGTTTAAACCCCGGGCCGACAAGGGCAAGTTCTTCGCCCGCACCACCGCCATCCAGGAGCTCATCGAGCCCATGATCACCGGGGAGCCCTACCCCATCAAGGGGCTCATCGCCTATGGGATCAACCTGTTCCACTCCATCCCCAACGTGCCCCGCACCAAGGAGGCCCTCAAGAAGCTGGATCTCTACGTGGCCATAGATGTGCTTCCCCAGGAGCACGTGATGTGGGCCGACGTGATCCTGCCCGAGGCCACCTACCTGGAGCGCTACGACGACCTGGTGGCCGTGGCCCATAAGACCCCCTTCATCCAGCTTCGGGTTCCCGCCCACGAACCCCTCTTTGACACCAAGCCCGGCTGGTGGATCGCCCGGGAGCTGGGGATCCGCCTGGGCCTGGGCGAGTTCTTCCCCTGGCAGACCATCGAGGAATACCTGGACACCCGCCTCCAGAGCATCGGCTTGGACCTGGAAACCCTGAAGGGCATGGGCACCCTAGTCCAAAAGGGCAAGCCCTGGCTGGAGGATTGGGAGAAGGAAGGCCGGCTTCCCTTCGGCACCCCCTCAGGGAAGATCGAACTCTACTGCCAGGCTTTCAAGAAGGCGGGCCACCAACCCCTTCCCGTCTTCACCCCGCCCGAGGAGCCACCCCCTGGCTTCTACCGCCTTCTCTACGGCCGAAGCCCCGTGCACACCTTCGCCCGCACCCAGAACAACTGGGTCCTCATGGAAATGGACCCGGAAAACGAGGTCTGGATCCATCGGGAAGAGGCCAGAAGGCTGGGCCTGAAGGATGGGGATTACGTGATCCTGGAGAACCAGGACGGCGTGAGGGAAGGCCCGGTGCGGGTCAAGGCCACGGAAAGGATCCGGAAGGACTGCGTCTACCTGGTCCATGGCTTCGGCCACAAGGCCCCCCTCATGAAGGTGGCCCACGGCCGGGGAGCCTCCGACACCTACCTGCAAACCCGGTACAAGCTGGACCCCATCTCCGGAGGAGCGGGGCTTCGGGTCAACTTCGTCAAGCTGGAGAAGGCGGGAAAGCCCCGGTTGCCCAGCCTCTCCGCCCTGGCCAAGCGCCCCTTTGACGAAAGGAGGATGTGATGCCCCGCTACGCCATGGCCATAGACCTTAGCCTCTGCGTGGGCTGCGCCGCCTGCGCCGTGGCCTGCAAGATGGAGAACGAGGTTCCCCCAGGGGTCTTTAACCTCTGGATCCGGGAGCGGGAGATAGGTACCTATCCCGATTTGGTGGTGGAGTTCCGCCCCGAACAGTGCCTGCACTGCGAAACCTCACCCTGCGTACCCGTGTGCCCCACGGGGGCCAGCTACCAAACCCAAGAGGGCTTGGTCCTGGTGGACCCGAAAAAGTGCATCGCCTGCGGGGCCTGCATCGCCGCCTGCCCCTACGATGCCCGCTACCTGCACCCGGCCGGCTACGTGAGCAAGTGCACCTTCTGTGCCCACCGGATAGAGCAGGGCCGGCTTCCCGCCTGCGTGGAAACCTGCCCCACCTTCTGCCGCACCTTTGGAGACCTGGACGACCCGGAAAGCCCGGTGTCCAGGGCCCTGAAGGAGGCTGGGCGGGTGGATGTGTTGAGGCCCGAGCTGGGTACCAAGCCCAAGCTCTTCTACCTGAACGCCCCTTCCAAGAAGGGGCTCACCCAGGAGAGGGAGGTGCACCATGACTGAGTTCTACGGCCTTCCCAACGCCGGGGAGTTTTGGCACTGGACCAATCTTCTCCACTTCATCCTGGTGGGGCTGGCGGGAGGTATGGCCTTCCTGACAGCCCTGCTGCACCTTAAGGGCCATCCGGAAGCCCGCCGCTATACCCTTTGGGCCCTGGGCCTGATTGCTCTGGATCTCTTCGTGCTTTGGGCGGAATCCCCCGCCCGCTTCCGCTTCACCCACGTCTGGCTTTTCCTCTCCTTCCACCCCACAAGCCCCATCTGGTGGGGGTCCTGGGGCCTGGCCCTCTCCTTCGTGTCTGCCGGGCTCCTGTACCTGGGGAAAGGACCCAGCAAGCCTTTGGCCTGGGGCCTTTTGGCCTTTAGCCTGGTGGCCCTGGCCTACCCCGGCATGGCCCTGGCGGTGAACCTGAACCGACCCCTCTGGAACGCCTTGCTGGCGGGGCTGTTTCCCCTCACCGCCCTGGTCTTGGGGCTCGGGGTGGCCGTCCTTATGAAAAGCTCCTGGGCTTTATACCCCTTGCGCATCCTCCTAGGAGCCTCCCTCTTCCTGGCCTTCCTTTACCCCTTCACCCTGACCCTCGAGGCCCGGGGACACCTATGGGAGGAAGGGGGGGTTCTTTATGGGCTTTTCCTGGCCCTGGGGCTTGGGGCCTTCGGGAAGGAAAGCCTGGCCCCTTGGGCTGCTTTCTTGGCTGCCGCTGGCCTTAGGGCCCTTCTGGTGGCCGTGGGCCAGTGGCAGGGGCTTGGCCTTTAGGGGGAAACCCCCTGGGGAATCAAGGAGGTGCACCATGAAAGGCATGAGGAAACTGGCTTGGTTCGGGCTTCTTTTGGTCCTTCCGGTCTTGGCGCAGGCGACCACCACCACCTTCTCCGCCCTCACGGTGCGGGAGGTGGGGAACTTCCTCGCCACCCTGCCCGCCGACTTCTACGGCATCCAGCCCGCCGCCGCCAAGCAGATGATGGACACCCTGGATGTCTTCATCCTGGACGTGCGGGAGCCTGCGGAGTTCAAGGATGGCCGGATCCCCGGCGCCGTCAACATCCCCATCCGCGACCTGCCCAAGCGGATCGGCGAGATCCCCAAGGGCAAACCCATCATCGTCTACTGCGGCATCGGGCACCGGGGCGCCATGGCCCTCGTTTTCCTCCGCGGCCAGGGGTACAACGTGAAGAGCATCCTGGGAGGCTATAAGGCCTGGACCGGGGCCAACCTGCCGGTGGAGAAGTAAACGGTGGCCAAGAGATCGGGGAGGGGCAAAGCCCCTCCCCCTTTGGTCCTTATTCCCGGTCAAAATAGGTGAGCTTGGGGTACTTGTTGGCCCGCACCTCGTCCAGCCGCCGCACCGGGGTGGTGTAGGGAGCTCCCTCCAGCCACTCCCTGGGCTTTTGCAAAAGCTCCCCCAGGGCCTCGGCGAAGGCCTCGAGGGTCTCCTTGCTCTCCGTTTCCGTGGGCTCGATCATCAGGGCTTCCTTGACGATCAAGGGGAAGTAGACGGTGGGGGGGTGGAAGCCCATCTCCAAAAGCCCCTTGGCCAGGTCCAGGGTGCGGAAGCCCTGGGGGGGCTGGGCCACGAACTCGTGCATGCAAGGGCCGTCGTAGGGCACCTTGTACCCCTTTTCCTTGAGGAGTTCCTTGAGGTAACGGGCGTTGAGCACGGAAAGGGCAGCCGCCTTCTTGAGGCCCTTTAGCCCCAGGGTGCGGATGTAGGCCCAGGCCCGCACCAAAGCCAGGAAATTCCCGTTAAAGCTCCGCACCCGGCCGATGCTCTTGGGAAGGTCAAAGTTCAGGTAGAAGCCCTCCTCGCCCCTCTCCACCGTGGGCACGGGGAGGTAGGGAGCCAGGTGGGCCTTCACCCCCACGGGCCCCGAGCCCGGCCCACCCCCCCCGTGGGGCACGGTGAAGGTCTTGTGCAGGTTCAGGTGGACCACGTCGAAGCCCATGTCCCCCGGCCGGGCCCAGCCCATGATGGCGTTCAGGTTGGCCCCGTCGTAGTAAAGCTGCACCCCGGCCTCCTTGCTGATGCGGGAGATCTCCAGGATGCGCCGTTCAAAAAGGCCCAGGGTATTGGGGTTGGTGAGCATGATGGCGGCCACGTGGGGACCAAGCTCCCGCTTCAGGGCCTCGAGGTCCACCTCCCCATCCGGCCCCGAGGGCACTTCCTTCACCTGGTACCCCGCCATGCTGGCGGTGGCGGGGTTGGAGCCGTGGGCGGAATCCGGCACCAGAACCAGCCGCCTCTCTTTCCCCTCCCCCCGGTCCTCGTGGTAGGCGCGGATGATGAGGATCCCGGTAAGCTCCCCGTGGGCTCCGGCGGCGGGCTCAAGGGTGATGGCGTCCATGCCCGTGAGGGCCTTCAAGTACTCCGAAAGCTGCCACATGAGCTCCAGGGCCCCCTGGACGGTCCTGGGATCCTGGTAGGGGTGGAGGTCGGCGAAAAGCCGCACCGCCTCCTCGTGGAGCTTGGGGTTGTACTTCATGGTGCAGCTACCCAGAGGGTAGAAGGTGGTGTCCACCCCCACCTGGCGGCGGGAAAGCCCCGTGTAATGGCGCACCAGGGTGAGCTCGTCCACCTCGGGAAGCCGGGGTGGGGCCTTGCGCAAGAACTTCTCCGGGATGTAGCGGGTGGCCTCAGGCGTTTCCTCCACCAGCCTCAGGCCCCGCCTTCCCGGGCGGCTTCGCTCAAAGATCAAGGGGTAGCTCATGCCAACACCTCCCGCATGGCCGCTTGTAGGGCCAAAAGGTCCTCCTCCCGGTGCAGCTCCGTGGCGGCGAAGAGGGCGAGGTTCTCCCCGTACTCCTTCGGCACCGGGGTGGCGGCGTGGAAGCCCCTTGCCGCCAAGGCCTCCCGCACCGCCTGGGGTTCCTTGGGAAGCCTGAGAACAAACTCGTTGAAGAAGGGCTTTGGGGTGAAGGGCTCCACCCCCGGGATCTCCAAAAGAATCTCCCAGAGGCGGTGGGCCATGGCCACGCTTTTCAGGGCCACCTCCTTAAGCCCCAAAGGCCCCAAGGCCGCCAGGTACATGGCCCCCATGAGGGCGGTGAGCTGGGCGTTGGTGGTGATGTTGCTCTTGGCCTTGGCCCGGCGGATGTA
>Ga0209478_1000904_pt1 | contig 28328 bp, 22 predicted proteins | sample DewCreD2012metaG_5_FD_184109 | JGI IMG/M metagenome (GOLD analysis project Ga0209478, IMG submission 184109) | Hot spring sediment bacterial and archeal communities from British Columbia, Canada, to study Microbial Dark Matter (Phase II) - Dewar... ...
ACCGCCTGGCAGCCATCGCCCCTGTAGCAGGGTATTGCCGCGGCACACTACCACCCTCGACCCATCCCGTGCCCACTCTCTACCTGATAGGGGATGCCGACCCCCTTGTGCCCCTGCATGGCGGTCAGGTTCCCAGTCCGTGGGAAGGCCGACTTGTCCGCCGACCCCCTGTCGCCGAGTCCCTGGAACGCTGGGCTGCTTGGCTCGGATGTTCACCCCTCCCCCGCCTGATCGAGGACACACCTCTTTACCGCCGGGAAATCTATCCTGGAGCCGTGACGTTTGAGGTGCTCATTGTCAAAGGGCTAGGCCATCACTGGCCCGGGGGTCGCGGCGGCTGGTCGGCCCGGATCGCTGGCCCCCACCACACCCATCTCAACGCCACAGACATCATCTGGCACTTTTTCCGCCAACACTCGATCCCCGCGGTTGCTGAAGGTGTGTGATGCGTACACCGATCGCGTCCGAGGAACAGCCATTTACGTCCCCTGACAAGTGTATTGGGAAACTCCAGATAGCCCTTTTGTGAAACCCTGGTCCAATTTCCAATTCCGAGAGCGAAAGGGGGTAGTTCTGAGCTATAATGCGGCAGAAGTTTGAGGAAGGATGTAAACGACTCGTTCTTGCTAACTGAAAGGTGTCTCTGCTATGGATCGGACTGGCCAGCGATGGTGCGGGGGGATTTGTGGCATTGCCCTGCTGATTGGAGGGAGCACGAGCTTCTCCCTTGGAGATCACACCCCGGCTGAGGCAGCCCCGCCTCGATCGTCGCCCAAAGCTGCTCTGGATGCGGTGGACCCGCCCCTGTTTGTGGACTGGCCGGAAACCCCACCTGCTGCCGTCCTGGTCTTAAGTGGTCAGATGTATGGATATTTGCAACCCTGTGGTTGCAGCCGCCCGCAGCTAGGGGGATTGGAGCGGCGGGCCCAATTCGTGAGTTATTTGCGCAATAAAGGCTGGCCGGTCATTGGGGTGGATGTGGGAGACCTGCCCCCGATGGCGGGAGTCGTCCGCGAACAACAGTTGTGGAAGTACGCCATTACCATGCAAGCCCTCCGGGAGATGGGATACGTCGCCATTGGAGCGGGAAAAGCTGAATTCACGCAGGGCTTGTATGCTTTGCTCGACCAGTATGCAGCCATTCAGGAACGCCCACCCTTTCTGTTAGCCGGGAATGTTTTGGGTAAGCTAGGATCGCAACCGACTCCACGGACCGAGGCGTTTCCAGGTCCCGGTTCTCGCCCGATGGTCGGATTGCTGGAATTGCCTCGTGTCGGTTCACTGACAATCGGGATTGCTGGAGTCGTCGGACCTTCGGTGCAAAAGGAGATCACTTCCTCCGGTGCTCGCACCTTGGTTGGCTTCGCTCCGGAAAAAGAGGCTTTGGCCGAAGCCGCCGCGGAGTTGAAAAAGCGGCAACCACCGCCAGCTTTCAATGTCCTGTTGTACCAAGGGACAGAGGAGGAGGCCCAGGCCATCGCACGGCAGTGGCCGCAATTCGCTATCATTCTGTGCCGCTCGACCGACGCGCTGCCGCCGGAAAAACCGCGAGAAATCACCCATGCCGATGGCGGTAAAACCTTGATTATCCACACTGGTTGGAAGGGACAATATATCGGCGTCTTGGCGGCCTTTGCCCAAAAAACAGGCGGTTGGGAGTTTCGCTACCAGAAAGTTCCACTCACGGAACGCTGGAACACACCCGGTTCCGAGGAGGCGGCCCGGCAAGCCAATCCCATCCTCCGCCTGTTGGACACTTACTCGGAGCAGGTGCGGCGGCGCAACTACTTGGCTCAGTTCCCGGAACATGTGCATCCTGTGACAGCCAAAGACCCTAAGCAAAAGCCAGCTTTCACCGGTTCCGAGGCCTGCCGCTCCTGTCATGCTGCGGAATATGAAGTCTGGAAACAATCCCGCCACAGCCATGCTTACGAGACGCTGGAGCACCACGCCCGCCGGCCTGCCGGACGCCAATATGATGGGGAATGTGCCGTCTGCCACACAGTCGGTCTAGGTTACAGGACAGGTTTTCGCAATGAGCAATCCACACCTCATCTCAAGCACGTGGGGTGCGAAAGCTGTCACGGGCCGGGGAGCGCCCACGTTGCGGATCCAAAGAATTCTCTTTACCTGAGTTTGCAATCACCTTGGCGAACCGATCCTGCCGACCGGCTCCCTGATCTCGCCGTGATACAACGGCTCGCCTCCTTGACTCCCCAAGAAAGGAGCAAGGTCCCACTCTCCACCGCCCACCAGCGTGCTTTAGCCGCCGTCTCCAATATGTGTATGAATTGCCACGATGCTGATAACGACCCGCACTTCGACTTGCTAACTTATTGGCCCAAGATCATCCATCCGAGTAAGAAGTGAAGCCAGGGGCGGAGAGCATTCCGCATTTCGCTTTCGCCGGGGTGAATTCATGCTTTCCTACGCCGAAAGTTTCCCCCACTATGCCCCTTCTATTTCACCAGATTCTTCAACTCACCTTTCTGGAAGTGGCGTTGGATGTTCGGATCATCCGTATTGAGTTTAGGCATCACTTCGCGGGCTTTCTGCCGTCGCGCCTGAAACTCGAAACCAATCGGAGCGACGATGAGGATGGCGGCGGGGATCCACAGGAACAGAATGGTCGGGAAGAGCATCCAGAAGCTGGCCCGCTGAGCGCGAGCATCGGCCCGCTGCCGGGAAGTCTGCCGCAGGTGGGTGGCATACTCCATCAAAGCATCGGTCACATCGTTCCCCAGTTTCTGGCATTGGTTGAGCATCAGAGATAGGTTGCGCACCTCTTCCATCTGGGAACGATTCGCCCATTGTTCAAAGGCGACGTTGAGGTTGAGCAATTCCGCCTGCCGCACAACAATGTCCAGTTCCTGGGCCATGTTCGGGAAGGGGAGACGGAGTTGGTCGGTGACGCGTCGTAAGGCGCCGAGCAGTCCTTGACCCGCCAGCAAGGCGATGGAGAGCATATCCGCAAAGACCGGCAGTCCCCGCTCAATCTCTCGGCTGCGGGCACGAGCCTTGAGGAACACATACAGGCGCGGCAGGGAGAAGCCGAGTGCCGCCAGGACCACCCCACCCAAGGCGACGTAAGGGATGTAGGGTGGTTCTACCAGCAGGGCTGCTCCCACCGCGGCGAACAACGGCGCAAAGACAAGCACCGTTCGGATAGCTCGATACTCAGCGAGAGCACGGGGGCTGTAGTATCCCGCTCGGATTAGCTCCGGAAGAATCTCTTCCCGGTCGCGGGCTTCGCCAGGCACACCGCTAGCCAAGACCTCGGTCATATCGCCGAGGATCAATTCCGCTTGGGAATCACCACTACTGGTCTCCAACGGCATGCGGACGGCCGTCACCGTCGAGCGGCGAAAGAGAAGCAAAAAGAGCAAAAAGAAGGCCAGTGTCACACTACCGCCGACTACTAGATACCATATCCACTCTATCGTCATGGCATCACCTCAATTACTACAAGCAGGTATATGGAATAATTTGGTTCCCCAGGCTCAGTAGTAGTAGCGGCAATCTTTTGTATTTACACCCTATTTCTGTTACACGAACTGTTCCTGTCTCGTCGAATCAAAGTTTCCTCACCCGTCTAGTGCAAACAAGGAAGCTCTGAGGTTGCTATATCACAATGTTAGCTTTTTTACACATTTTCTAAAATAAATATATTTTATTCCTTTCAGTTGTTTTCTGAGGCTGTCAATAATCGACTTTGAGAATCTGGAGGAGCCAGACGATTCCTATGGCTTGCATAATCGCGCACATGAGTATGATACTCCAGCCGCCGGGGCTTTGCATGAAACTCTGGACATATTCCGGTTCGGCCAGGACGTAAGCGAGTAGGAGCAGTGGTGCAGCTAGTCCGATGGCAATGGCCACGATCCGTCCTTGGGCTGTGGCGGCAAGGAATTGACCACGGTACTGATTGCGATCGCGAACGCTATCGGCTAGCCGTTCCAGGAGCAGCACCAGATTGCCGCCAGTTTGGGTGTAGAGGCCGACGGTAGAAACGAGCAGATCAAAATCCATGAGACGAATCCGGCGAGCCGTGGATTGCAGGGCGGCAGTGGGACTCAGACCCAGTTTCATCAGACCGACGGTGTGCTTCAACTCATCCGCGAGCGGGGGGGTGCCCTGTTCCGCGTAAAAGCGGATGGCTTCTTCAATCGGCAAGCCTGCACGCACGGAACCGGCGATCATGCGGAAGGCATCCGGCAATTGATCCTGCAACTGACGGCGGTACCGCCGGCTGGCTATGGCTACCACTCCCAAAGGAATTCCCAACCCCAAGAGGATCCCCAGCACGGTCAACCCCAGGTTTTCTTTCCAGAGCCACACGCCGCCTCCAAAGAGTGTGGCCAGAAAGATCATGACAGCTAACACTCCCAGGGGAGAGGCATCCAGACCGGAGTGCCGCACAGCGGTCTCGAACCAGGTGTCGAAGCGGGTTCGCAGGTCCGGTTCTGGCTCAGGAGCGATTTTGGTCAAACCCACGCCGCTATCGGGAGGGCTAGTCAGGCGGCGTTCCGCGAGGCGACGCCGTTCGGCCAACGAACGAGAAACCACCAATATGGCAGCCAGGAGGCAGAGCACGGTAATGCCGATGCCGAACAGTCCCAGCGGTCCCAGCGATTCCACGTGTCGGTCCTCCCCAGCAAGTGGTGCCGCAAAACGCAAAGTCCCGCTTCCTGCATACGCCTGCGTCCTCGCCCTGCCTTACGTGGCTCAACCTAGCCAGCCGTAGGCGGGATAATGAGTTACCGCGAAGGTACACTTCATCCTTGAAGGGAATGGCCCGTCGTAACCTGACAGGGATGACTACTCGTCCTTCCAAACCCGCTCGCGGAACATGTCATCGGGTAATTCGATCCCCATGGCCTGGAACTTTTCCAGGACGCGGGGCCGATAGCCCGTGGCGTAAAACTCTCCGAAGGCCCGGCCATCGCGGACCCCAAGTTGGCGATAGCCGTAAATGTCCTTTACATGATACGGCGGCGGGTCTGTCCCCAAAAGTTCGGAAATCCGCACCACTTTCCGCATTCCCCCTTTGAGTCGCGCCAGTTGTACCACAAGGGTAATGGCGGTAGCGATGTAATGACGGATCACCGGCACAGGCAACTCAAAACCCGCGAGCATCACCATCATTTCTAAACGGGTTAGTGCGTCGTCGGTATCGTTGGCGTGGATGGTGGTGAGGGAACCTTCATGGCCGGTATTCATGGCTTGGAGCATGTCCAGGGCTTCGCCGCCGCGGACTTCGCCCACGATGATCCGATCCGGACGCATGCGCAAGGCGTTGCGGACGAGTTCGCGCTGGCGGATTTCCCCCGTTCCTTCCACGTTGGCAGTTTTGGTTTCCAGGCTGACCACGTGCGGTTGGCGCAACTTCAACTCCGCCGCATCTTCGATTGTGATCAAACGTTCTTCCGGAGGAATGAATTGGGACAAGGCATTGAGCAACGTGGTTTTCCCGCTGCCCGTCCCGCCGGAGATCAGGATGCTCACGCGGGCTTCTACGGCGGCCTGAAGCAGCCGGAGGAACTCCTCCGGCATGGTGCGGTTGTCAATCAGGTCCTCTCCACTGAGGCGGACACCGAAACGGCGGATCGAAAGCACTGGTCCGTTTAGTGCCAACGGCGGCAAGATAGCGTTTACGCGGGAACCGTCTTCCAAGCGGGCATCCAGCATGGGAGACATTTCATCTGCGCGCCGGCCTACGCGGGCCGCTACCCGCTGAATGATCTGAAGCAGATGAGCGTTGTCGTAAAAACGGACATCCGTCAGCTCCAAGCGGCCGTGACGCTCCACATACACTGTATGGGGGCCGTTCACCAGAATATCCGTGATTGCAGGATCGCTCATGAGCGGGTCGAGGGGTCCCAAGCCGAACACCTCGGACATGACCTCCTCGACCAGTTGCTCCCGTTCCAGCTCGTTGAGCAGTTCCGGGGCGTTGGCACAAAGCTGGGTGGCCAAATGCCGCACCTCCCGCCGGAGGCGCTGGGGTTCCCACCGATTGAGCTTCGACAGGTCGATCGTTTCCACGATCCGCTTATGGATTTCCGTCTTCAAACGGTGGTAGCGGGTATGGAACGTATCGCTGGTAGGACGTGTTTGACCCATGATGTCGATCCTGATCATGACCGCCCGGCAAGCGGTCTGTGAAACATACTCGTTTTTGCCGCTCCGGCCTGGAGGGCCTGTGCCTCCTTGGCAGACCCAGTCCTGATGTTCCACCCTTTTGGAGGTGGATGCGAGTCCACAAAGCGCACGTTTGGCGGAACCGATCTCGGCTTGCCCTTGCGGATTGGGCTAACTGTTTGCCGATGTCAGGCGCGCCAGCAAAGCAGAGGCCAGGCGGCGTAATTCCCGGCTCAAACGCGACCAGCGGGCCGTCTGGGTTACGGACCGTCCGAGGATCAGAGCATTGTTCACCGCCCGCGGGTCGTCCGGCAACCAGGCTTCGATCTTCCGCTGCAAAGCCTCTTCCGCCTTCTGCCAGGGAACTTGTCCGGATTGACCGTAACGGTTCGCCACGATGACGATGTCCTGGGCGGAAACCCCGTTATCGACCAGAGTACGGACATATTTCCGAGTGAGGCGCAGACCCGGCGGGTCCAGCCGCGTTAGCACCACGACCAAATCGGCAGCACGCAGGATTGCCTCTGCCTCCAGGCCATGTTGTGGTCCGGCATCCAAGACAATCCAGCGGTAAAGATTGCGCAGGATGACCTGGAAGTCGCGGACGTTGTCGGGTGTCAACTCTTCCGCCGCCAGGGTTTCCGGAAAATACGCGAGCACATCAACCTTGTCCGGATGTTGTACGGCCGTGCTGCGGACCATACTGCCGTCCATGCGCTCGCCGGCCTGGATCAACTCGGCCAGGGAGTGCTTGGGCTGGAGGTCCAAGTTCAGGGCCAATTGGGGGACGCGAGTACCCAACTCGGCCAAGACCACATTCTGCTCCCGTTCTGCCAGAGTAAAGGCCAGGCCCGTCGCCACGGTTGTGCAACCGGCTCCGCCTACAGCCGCGGTTACACTGACGATGCGCCCGCGGATTTCGGGAACCCGCCCACTCCGGCGCAGCTCCTCGATGGCCTCCAGCAACCGATCGCGGACGGCATCGTAAGGCCAAACATCCGCAGCTCCGGCTGCACGGGCGGCTTCCACCACTTCCGCATCCTGCTGATACCGCGTGATAGCATACACCGGCTGTTGCGTTTGCTCAGCCGCTTGGCGCACCGCTCGCAAGGCGGTTGCCGTGTCTCCATCCAGGAAAACCAAGACCAGATCGCCGGGGGGTTGGCGTACCAAACGGACCCGCAGGTCACTGAGCGGCACGCAATCGCTAGCGGCGCAGTCCAATCCTAAGTGCAAAGCGGCCCGGCGACCGTGTTCCCGTTCGTGCTGTCGCTCTGCTGCTAGCAGTACGCGCATAACGCCAGAGGATTCCTCGAAGCGGGATTCAAGCATGGCGGCGTCCCCTCACCAGAGTGGCATGCGGTTTACTCGGCAAGTCGGACGCGACAGACCATGCGATTATTTTCCCAAAACGCAGGGGGCGGTTCCCGCGGCTCAGTCACTGCTGCGGCGTGAGGCAGAACACAAGGTTGCAGGACAAGCACCAGATTCGATCCTTGCGTCTGGATTTCCACAATCCGGGCTGCCGTCCAACCGCTGACGCGAACCTGTCCCTGGAGCGTATCATATTCACTATAGAGCGGCCAGAGCCGCGCTGCTCCTGTACTGGCCACATTCTGCAACGCTTCCAGCAGCATCCCACGCGCCGGACTGCCAACGGGCGGCAAACCCGCCGCACCCGGTACATTCACCTTATTATCCCCTCGGAGTACGAAACCGCCAGCCCCAAATTGCCGTTCCAACTCCGGTCGGCGGATTCCTTCCTGGATCTGCTGAATGGTGCCGGCGAAATCTTCTACCCCGATCTGAAGAAACAGCGCCGATCCCGCTGCTGGAGTACTTCCCCTCAGCGGCTGAAGGATTTCCGGCAAGCCATCCGCACCGACTTGCCAGCGCCGATTGACACCGTCGTAACTCCATGTATCGCTTAGACCCCGCTGCCACTGCGCTTCCCAGCTCCGCAAGTCGGTCTTACTCGGATCCGAAAACAGAGCGATCGGGATGAGGGGGATGGGACGTTCATGGCTGGGGCGATAACCGACGACGCGCCAATCCAGGAAGGCGGTGGCCCGTGCCACAATGGCCTGCTGGGGAGGGCGGCCACCCCACAATCCCGGCAGCGCCGAACGCCGTACTGTGACACGCACCGCATTAATCGACGCATTGTCCCAAGCGTTCACATCCCCTGGCAAAGGGATCAATGTCCCTCCCAACGGGCGGTCCAAAGAACCGATCACAATATCACCGTCCGGATCGTTGCTCTCGTTGAGGTCCAGGTTCAGACGTTCATCCCCGGCGAAGTTGAGCTGGCCGATGGTCTGAGCCATCTGGCGGGCATGGCGGACCCGGTTTTGCATTGGGGCTTGATAATGGCTCCTCAGCAGGAGGCTATCATCCGCCAGCAAGCGAGCGCCAGCCAGGGCCGCCGCATCGGCTCCCCCTTGCGCCTCGTAACGCACATCGCGCAACAGGCCAACGTAAACCACCAGCCCAATCAACACCAACAGAACAGGCAGGGCGATGAGCAGGCTGACGCCAGAGGCACCGGCACGGCCACGCCAACACCGAAACTGAGGCTGGGCGAACATGCGAGTCTCCCTTCGGGAAGATTCAGGCTGGGCGAGCTGCCATGCCCGCGAGCTTTACGCACCTCCCTGCCATGGGGACACGCTAGCTTTCCTGGCGGTAACTCGGAGAATTACGATAAAGGCTTTTCCCGCGCCTGCCGGTGTTCTCTGCTCCCTAGGGATTACCACCGGACGCGGGAACAGAGGAAAACAGGACTAACGGCCCCTTGCTCTTCTGGCTCATTGCCGAGCTTGGGCAGCCCGCCGAGCCTCCTCGCACGTCTTGCACTTTTCGCCAGTCGCACTGGGAAGACGGAAGGAGATCGGCGCGGAGGAGACTGGTGCGGGGAGACTGCTGACCCGGCCCATGCTGTCCCGGCTACCCCCCGCAGGATAAACCGGAGTGTATGGCGGAGACACGGCATCGCGATTGTAGTTGCCGTTCGGGTTGGGCGGCACAGCGCCGGGCAGCGTCGCGGGATGATAGGCCCCACCATGGGGAATGATGGTGTAACCCGCGTCCTTGACCCCTGTCAGATGGTGGATCACCGTCGCTCCCGGAGGAAGCCCGCGAGGTGGCGGCGGCTGAATGTTGAAAATCCGCATCAAATCGGCGTCGCTGACCGCCATCGTTCCCTTGAGAATCTTCTCGACCCGCTGGTCCTCTTGGGCGTACTCTGGACTGGAAGGATCGGAGAAGACTCCGGGCGGCAGCTTCGGCGGAGGAGAAGCAGGCAATAAGCTCAACTGCCCACGCGTGCTGGCGTATTCGATCAAAGCCGCGCGATAAGGGTTCGTCTGGAGGGTGAAGTTTAGCGGCTTGTCGTCCGGGTCCATCATCAGCACCGTCCAGGGGGTGTTCCGCTTCATGACGATTTTACAACTGCGAGCGATACAGGCTGTTCGCAACTCCTGCTGATCCCCGATAGTGACTTCGGTAGTCAGGAACACGTCCACATACTCGCCGACGCGCAGCTGCCCGCCTACCGCTCGGCTCTTGGGAACCTGCACGTTGACGGCCCGCGTGCCGGGTTCCAGGCGCCGGCTGATCTCCTCCGGCAGTGCGAGTTCCTCGAAGTAATCTTGCAGCAAGACCTGATCAGCCAGAACGTTCCGCTTGAGCACGCGCAGGGCGGCGGCAGCAGGCATCGGCGGCAGCAGCTTCGACCGCCAGTTTTCCCCCAAGCGGGCCTTGAGCGCCTCCGCCTCGCTCGGATCCAGTTCCCGGACCATGACCTGGTCGGCCATGACGGTGGTTCCCTCGAACATGTTCTGCTTGGCCACCAGTACCTTCAGCGGCGGGGGTGGCGGCGGTTCCTGAGCCACCTTGCGGTCAAATAAACCGGCATACTTGGCGACAGCGACGGCTCCTAAGCCGATCAGTAAGGCCAAGGCCAAGGCGAATACAGTGCTAGCTCTCATGGGCGCTCCCTCATGGGGTGTTCAACGGGGTTGAGGAATCTTCCCTGGACGACTCCGGCTCCTGCCTCCTTGATCTCCTTCCAAGGTACGCAACTTGTCCGAGTTTCTCCTGGTCTCACTCTTTGAGCATGATGGCCCGGCCGATGAGCAGCTCGCTGGGAGGAGCCGGCACCAGCCAGGTCATCGTGGCATCCCGCACGGTGATTTCGACCCGCACCTCCAACGGCTCTCCCGGTGCGATGGGACTGGGTTGGCCATCCGGCCGGCCGATGACCACCTGGGCACGGGCCGCACGGGCAGGACCCAGCACGGCGGCCACCACTTGCCGCACCTCGGTTTCGTCTCCGCCCAAGGCCGCGACTCGCGCCGCCCGGACGCTGGCTTCCCCAACTAGCTGCTCGGCCACCAGTAGATCTGCCAGACCCACCAGGCCCGCGGCCACGGCTAAAAGCAGCGGCAGGACGAGCAAGGCTTCCACGGCGGTGGAACCCCGCCGAACCTGACGCCGCGCTCCCAGCTCAGCCCACCTTGCGCTCGACCTCGTCATGGGCGACCCATCCGGTTTGAGGAGTGGCGGGCGAAACCCCGCGGGAACCTACGATCTGCAATTCCCAACGATAGACGTACAGCAAAACGGCCACGAGACTGACCAACAGCGGCAGCGAGTAGGTCATCCGCATCGGCCGGGACGCCGGAATGGCTTTCCCCTCATTCATGGCCCGGCGATCAGCATCAAGTTTCGCCATCGTGGCCTTGATCCGCCGGGGAGAGAAACCGCTCCCCATCACTCGGAAGAAGACCCAAACTAAAAGCACAATCGCCGTCGCCAGCCAGACGAACAGAAAGCCGCTCAGTCCCAGCCAAGCACCGATGGCCGTCATCAGTTTCACGTCGCCTCCGCCGCAGGTACCCATCACCCACAAAATGAACATCAGCACGAAGGCGACCACCGCTCCCACCAACGCCAGCGTTAGACCATCCAGGATTCCGAGCCAGACCGTCCCCGTTTCCCACACCCACAACGGCCGGCCCTCTGCCCCCTGCCATCCCCCCCGCACGGCATTGGCGATCAGCCCCAGCACCAGCATCGCCACGGTCAGCACATTGGGGATCTTGGCCCGCTTGGTGTCTGTCCACGCGGCGATGCCGGTCAGTCCAAACAGCACCCCGAGAAAGACCCAGGCAAACCATACGTTCGGGAAAAAGGTTCTCTCCACGGGGTAACTCCTTGACTTCTTCTCTCGGCAAATCCGTCAGGATCGAAATTCATGCCGCAGTCGCAACTGCTGGTCCTTCTAAGCAGAATGGGCCTCGGGAGGGGCGGCTCCCGAAGCCCGATTCCGTTCGGTGTTAGCTCAAGCTACGATCACACGCCGCAGAAGGCCTGGTTGGCATTTTGAGTCTGAATGTCTGGGACAAGTGGAGCAGTGCTTCCGAAGGCAGCGTTACCCGGAGTGTCGGTCACGTTCGTGCCCTGCTTGCTAGCCTTGCAACCGCTCTGCGTGGAGACGTGATAGCCCTGGCTCAAACCCAAAATGGCGCGAGACAGCTCGGTGTACTCGACGTTGATCGCCCCTTCCAGATTGGCGAAGCCGACCACCAAGCCCAGGCCGACGATCGTGACGAGGAACAGGTACTCGACGGAGATGACACCAGCCTCGTCCTTCCACAGTTTGGCGAACATGCATGAACCTCCCATGCAGTGGGGGGTTGGGATCATTCCGCCCTGACCGGCCACACGCCGGTCTGGACCGATGGGCGAAGATCCCGCCCGCCCCGATCTTCCTCCCGTCCCATGCAGCAGAACCGGGAGTGTTTGGGCACCGCTCAACCGATCGGGCGACCATCGGGAACCGTGAGTATTCGGGCGGCCCGCGGAAAAAATTCCATTTTTTTGTTTGACAGCGGGCCGTTCGTGATCTAGTCTTGGGTATCCTTCGGGGTTTAGGCGAGTGGAGGGTGCATCCGGGCTACTCCGAACTCGCAGCGGCTCCGTGTTGCTCGTCCGTGTCGTGTGCCCGTCACCCCATCGTGAGGTGACCTGGGCGATGGCGGGTTTGGCCTGCTATCCTTAGTCCATCTTGGGAGGATTAGCCGCGCCAACCCTATCGGTGGATACTTCATCGGGTTCGATACTTCGTCAGTCCTCCCACTACCCTCGTTGGACTGACCGTTGTTTTCGTTCCCGACGCCGAATTTTTCCCAACCGACACTCGTAGTGTAAACGGGTCGCAAAATCTCCGCAAGAGGAAAAATGCCAAAAAATGGAATTTTTTGTCTCGCCTGAATTTCGGGAGATGATTCTGATTGTTGTTTGATTAATGGCCCTGGTGCAACATCCCTTGTAGCAATAGGTTGCGTCGCGTTTTTGCTATAAGTATAATCAGAACGTCCAGGCAGCCAGCGCCCCTGTCCTCCTAATTTTTTCGGTTTGTGACAACCTATTGTCAGTATCCGTCCCTTCAGGAACATCGTTTTTTGGCAATATGTACACTACCTCCACCGCCAGTTTTTCGCCTTCCTTCGGAACAATGGAAATCTCCTGAGATCACCTCAGGCTCTATAGTGCGGCTGGCTCATCTGGGCAGTCCTGTGCAATTTGCCGATTTTGGCCAATTATCTTGTCTTGATGTTTTGGACACTTGGTTTGGTAACACCGGACATTCCGGTTGAGCAAAATGGAATTGTTTTATGCTGAGTGATGTATCTGCCGATGCTAAGGGCACAAGGTCCGATCCATTCTGCCCATGCGGGGGAGGTACACATGGGCGGCGCTAGCTCACCGCTTCCCTTGGCGAGGTACGCGAAGCGGAGGCTTTGGGGCGGATAGAGGGAGCGGACCTTTCGGGGACAGCGGCATCAAATCCCGTCAGGGGAGGTGCAGACCATGCAGAGGGAGCGGCCAAGTCAGTCCGAGTCCAGATCGCCGAGCCAATTCGAGTTCCGATCGCCGAATGGTTCTTGCCGGACTCTGGGGTTTGCGGTGGGATGTCTGCTGTGCCTGGGAGTGGTGAGTGCCTCGGCTCAGAATCCGAGCGGGGGGCCAGGAAGTGGTGGCGGCCCGACTCTGAACACCGGCGCCATGCCGAGGGTAATCAGTGGCACTTTACCTCCCGGCGAAAGTGTGCTACCGGCAGGGCAGATGCCTGGGCCGGCGCTGGCCACACTCCCGCCGCTGCTTCTCAGTCCCGATGGTACGCTGACCCCAGTGGTTCTCCCCCAAGGCGCTCAACCTCCAGGAGGAGGGGCACCCGGAGCGGCGCAGCCGCCCGCCGGTCAACCGGGCGGAGGAGGAATGGGCCCGCCGCCAGGAACGCTCCCACAACCGCGGCCCTTCCCGCAATTGCCGTTTGGCGAAGAGAAGCTACGCCTTCCCCGCCTCGCTGGTAGTGGCATCCTCGGAACCACGCCGGTTCCCACCGAGAAGGACCTGGAACAGTTCCGCCAATTCATTGAGGGCGTACTGGACCCCCGCAACACCTTGGACCTGATCGAAGGCCGCGCCCGCATCATCCTCCTCAAAGAGACGCCCAAACGAACCCAAATCGTCGATGAGTCGGTGGCCAATTTCCGCATCCTGGAACCGGATGGCAAGCAAATGACCATCATCGGCCTCAAGGCCGGCATTACCGTGCTCAACCTCTGGTTCACCGATCCCAAGCAGAAGGACAAGGACGTGATTCTGAGCTATCTCGTCCGCGTCTTTCCCGATCCGGAGGCCAAGGAGCGGCTCGAAGCGGTCTACAAGGCTTTGGAGCAGGAGATCAATCGGGCTTATCCCCGCAGCCGCGTCCGGTTGACCCTGATCGGTGACAAGATCATGGTCTCTGGCCAGGCGCACGACATCATCGAGGCGTTCCAGATCATTCGGATCGTCGGCGCGAATGCACCGGGGCAACAGCAGCAGCAAGGGCAGCAACAGCGGCCGAACGTGCCGACCTCTGCCCTGACCCCGACCGGCAACCCTTTCGATCCGCTCCGCCCCGGCCAGACTCCGGGCCTGGAAGAGTTCCTGACCGCGGGCGGCCCCAACGTCATCAATAACCTGCGAGTACCGGGGGAGCAGCAAGTCATGCTGCGGGTCATGGTAGCGGAGGTCAATCGCGCCGCCGCCCGAAGCATCGGAGTCAACTTCAACATCATCAATAATCAAGGCACGCTGGTCTTCGGGCAGCACACGGGAAATCTGATCTCCGGCCTAACCCAGCCCGGTGCGGGAAACGCCGCCGGACTGGTCAACCTGCCGGTCAACTTGGACAACGGTCAGATTCCGATCGCCATCCAGGCGCTGCGCACACTCAACTATGCCAAGTCGCTGGCGGAACCGACGTTGACGGCCCGGAACGGCGCCACCGCGTTCTTTTTGGCCGGCGGGCAATTCCCAGTCCCTGTGATCACGGGTCTGGGCGCCTTCGGCCAGTTCGGCGGCGGCTTGCAGGGCGTGCAATTCGTCCCCTTCGGCGTGCAACTATTCTTCACCCCGGTGATCACCGATCGGGATCGCATCCGCCTAACCGTAACAGCGACGGTCAGCACGCGAGACAACGCCGCTGCGACCACTATCGCCGGCGCCTTGGTACCGGGACTGAACACCCGCACCTTTTCGACCACGGTGGAGTTGCGCGAGGGACAAACCATGGCCGTGGCCGGTTTGATCCAAACCAACAGCGGTGCTCAGGCTGAACGGGTGCCGTTCTTCGGCGATCTGCCCTTCGTAGGCCGCCTGGCTTCCTTCCAGCGAGCCAGCGCCGGGGAACAGGAGTTGGTTATTCTCGTCACCCCAGAATTGGTCCATCCGCTGGAACCGCATGAGCTACCCAAGCTGCCAGGAGCGGATGTCTTCGAGCCGGGGGACCTGGAGTTCTATCTCCTGGGGCGTCTGGAAAGCCGTCGGGCGTATGACTATCGCAGCCCGGTCATGACAGACATCCACCGCATGCTCAGCTATCGTCGCTGCGAGCGGCAGTACATCCTCGGACCGAGCGGCCATACGGAGGAACCGGAAGCCGCCCTGCTTATCTACCAGCCGCCCGCTTCCGGCGATGCCAACGGCACAGCACCCCCCGCGGGTTCTACTACCCCGCAAAGTCCATCAACCCCGCCGAACAACAACAGCGGCAGCCGGGCAGCTCCCAGTTCTCCACCGCCGCTCACTGCCCAACCGGCGACGCTGCCTGTGCGGACTGATCCCCACCGACGGTGAGCGCCCCACGACGACAGCAGCGGAAGTAGGAATCCTTATAGTGAACTTCATCATATATGTGTACGAAATTGTAATTGTGAACTTAAGAATACGTGATCGAAGCCATCGTCAGGGATGGCGCAGGTGAGCGGGCCACCGTCCGCTACCCCTGACCCAAGGAGAGGGACCAGGATATGGAACGGGCAATGCGCTACGCCCAATGGCTGCTGGTGCGAGCCATCGCGGTGCTGGGAGTGGCGGTCGTGGTGCTCGGCTGTCATCACGCCGTCAAGGAGGAAGCCGCCCTCAGCAAGAAGGAAAAATGCCACCAATGCTGGTACAACGCCCATATCGACAACTGCGCGGACATTCCCAAGGGGGCGATCCCGGCACCCGTCGGCACCTTCACCACGGAATGGCAAGCACGCCAGGCGGGCAAAGCCGAAGCGGACGACTTTGTCTTCTACTACAATGAGTGGCTCGATGATCAGGCCGTGCTTGGACCCTACGGCGGCGAACATTTGGATCGCGTCATCCCCCGCCTGCCATACGTCCCCTTCCAGATCATCATTCAGCCGGAGCCGGACAAACCGGCCTTGAATGCTCGGCGGCACAAGGCCATGATCGAGGCCCTTACGGCTGCTGGGGTACCGGATGCCGCCCGGCGTGTTGTGCTCGCTGGTTCGCCCGCGGAACCGCTCCTGGGGGATGAAGCGGACTTCCTCTATCCGCGGCTGATCCTCGGCGCGCTCAATCCTTTCGCCTTCTACGGCGGCGGCCTGGGATTTGCCGGCTTCGGCGGTCTGGGCTTCAACGCCTTCGGGGGCTTCGGCGGCTTCTACGGCTTCGGAGGATTTGGCGGCTTTGGAGGATTTGGAGGCTTCTTCGGCTTCCGTTGATTCCGCCAGAAAGTCCTCCTTCTGCACCGCTTCCGCCTTTTCCGCCAGAGGAACCGAACATGACCCGCTTCTTCCCTGCCGTTGGTCTGGCAAGTTTCCTGCTCCCTCTGGTCGCGGGCTGCCAAGGGACAACGGGGACGATCCACTCCGGCAGCGGCCTCCTCAGCAGTGCCCGCCTGTGGCAGAGCGACCCGCCTGCGCTGCTCATCGGTCCCGAAGCGGCAGCCCAAGCCCCCCCACCGCCGGAATTGCCCGCACCCGAAGCCGCCCGCTTAGCCTTCCGCACGGCTCAGGAATTCGAGAAAAACGGCCGCATCCCGGAAGCCATCCAGTTCTACGAAAAAGCCCGTAGCCATGATCCCGCTATGCGTCTCCATGCCGCCCGCCGCCTCGCCGTCCTCTACGACCTCACCGGCGACTTCCCCAAGGCGGACGCCGAATATACCCTACTGCTTCAAGCCCATCCCAAGGATGCCGATCTCCTCAACGACCTCGGCTACAGCCATTACTGTCGTGGACAGTGGTCCACTTCTGAACACTATCTCACTCAAGCGGTGCAACTCCAGCCGCAGCACAAAAAAGCCTGGATCAACCTCGGTTTGGCCCGCGCTCAACAGGGCAAGGTGGAGGAAAGCCTCCAGGCCTTCCAGCAGGCCGTTTCGCCCGCGCAAGCCCATTGCAACCTGGCCTTTGTTCTAGCGGCTCAGGGGCACCGAGAGCAGGCGTTGCAGCACTACCGCACGGCATTGCAGCTCGATCCCAGCCTCCGTCTCGCCCAAGCCGCTCTGGCTCGCTTGTCCCCTCCCCAGGCCGAGAGTCCAGCTTCCGCGCCCTGAACTGTCAGCGCTTTGGGGGTCTCCCTCCCTGCTGCACTTCCTCCGGCGATTCGTCTCGCCGCCATCTAACATCCCTACGGAATCGCATTTAGAGAAAATTTTGTTGCTAGCGTAAATTGCATGCAATTCATGCATCAGCGTAATTCCCAAAAAATGGAAAATTTTCGGCATTTTCCCCTTGTGAAGTTTCCGCGAGGCGGTAAACTTGGCATTGTGGCAAGAAATCTCGAAACCGCGATTGCGGGAGTAGGCCTTGCGGGCAATCCAACAGGCAGAGTTTACCCCTTGTTGGATCACCAAAGGTACAAGGACGGCCCTTGCACCGAATCGTCGCCCCAAAGTCGCCCCGCCTCACCCGTCCGGAGGTGTGCCATGAAATGCCGCATGATGTTCCTCGCCGTGCTCGCCACTACCTGCTTGAGCTTGGGCTGGTCCTCCACCGTCACCGCCGCCCCGATTATCTTGGACGATTTTTCTAAATTCCCTGGCACCTGGACCAACGGTCAAGGACCGGGCACCTTGCAATCAAACACGACACGTACCTTGATTCTTGGTGGAGCAGGACTAAACAACGTTGGTGATGGTATCCAAATCAACACAGGGACGCAACAATTTATTGTGGCTCATTCTCCACAAAGTGATTTTGACCTCACCTTATCCTACAACACTCCTGGAAACTTCAGTTCATCTAATGCCGTCATCCTGCAATTTGAAACACTTGACATAGAGATGGTTATAACAATGACCGTAAATACAATGATGAGTGGTAATCTTACAGCGAATTACACCGTTCACCCTCAGACCACCCCATTTACGTTTACCCTTCCGTTCTCTTCACTAGCAGGCTCAGGAAACCTGGCGAATACTACTGGTATCAGTCTCAAGTTCAACAGTGACAACCGGAAAAACATTGATTTTATCCTAAGAGGCGATGCAGGTGGTATCATACTGAACGGCGACCTTCCCGAGCCGGGGACGTTGGCGACGCTGGGGCTGATCGGCGTGGTCGGCGGCCTGGCTTTGCGGCGCCGATTGCGAAAGGGCGAAGTTGCGTGACAGGGAATTGTCTTCTACACTTCCCTCAGGTGTAATCCCAAGCAACGGGCAGGAGGCCTTCCTGCCCGTTGTGAGTTTCCCTCCCTCGTAAGCCTGAAAGAGCATCATGAGTGTGGCCTCGCCCCCACCCTCGATCGGATGGAGCCGCCAGACCTTGTATTGGCTGGCAGGAACGTGGTTGCTAACCGCGGCCCTGTTTTATCCCACCCTCCGCCTGCTCGTGCAACTCTGGGAGCGGGATGATAACTACTCGCACGGCTACGCGGTCGTTCCCATCAGCTTGTGGCTGGGGTGGCGGATTTCCCGGCGGGTGGGTCCCCCCCAAGGTGGAGAGTGGCTGTTCGCTTCGCTCAATCTGCTGATTGGGTTGGTGTTGCAGGGTGCAGCGGTGGTAGTACGCTGGCCGCCGCTGAGCTATCTCGCCCTGATTTGTATCCTGCGGGGGACGCTAGTGGCCGCTGGGGGCCGACGCTGGGCGGATGCCTTCAACTTCCCCCTCCTCTTTCTGTTTTTCATGTTCCCCTTGCCGGTGACCTGGACCAGTTACCTGTCCCTCTGGCTGCAAGACATTGTGGCTCGTGTCAGCGAGACGGTGCTGTCCCTGTTTGTCGTGTGCCACCGGGTGGGGCATTCCCTGCGGATTGCGGGGGTGGATCGCTCACTGGTCATCGCGGAAGAGTGCAGCGGGCTGGGGCAGATCATCGCCTTTGCCGCCTTTGCGGTCCTGTTGGGTCATCTGCTGCAACGGAGCTGGTGGCACCGTCTCCTGCTGGTGCTGCTGGCAGTTCCTACGGCGATTGTGGCGAACACGCTGCGGGTACTGCTCATGCATGCGGGGGCCATCTGGTTTGGGACGAGTTGGCTTAGCGGCACGCTCCACGACATGCCGGCGCTGTTCAGCCTGCCGGTGGGCATACTCCTGTTTTTACTGCTCGACCACTGGCTGAGCACATGGCCCTCGCCAACTGCCTCATCAGAGCCGGTCCTTGCTCCTTCTCCCGGCTCGATTCCCCCGCAGCGGGGCTTGCAATGGGTGATCGCTTGGCTGCTCGTAGGAGGAGCCGGACTCTGGCTGCTGCAAGCCCATTTGCAAGAGGCGGGAGAGTGGAGTTATCCCAACCTGCAAGCCTCGCTCGCGGAGGTTCCGCTGAGTATTCCCAACGGGAACGCAGACCAGGCTCTCTGGAAGGGACAGGTCCTAACGGACCAGGAAGCCCATCTGCGGCAGCGACTGTCTTTTGCCGACGACCTGCTGATGCGCATCTACCGGACAGAAGAGGGAGACTGGGTCCGCGTGTACATGGTCCACTCCCGCGCGGGGGAAGACCGCAAGCATCATCCGGAAATCTGCATCCGCGATGTGAGCGGCGCCCCGGAGGATGTGGCCTTCCGCCAGCGAGTCCCACTTAACGCTGCTGGTTCAGCCGAAGCCCAACGCTTCCGCTTCTGGACCGGTGCCAATCGCTCGCTGGTCGTTTATTATTGGCACTATACGCTCGAACCTGTGGCACTGGAGGGTCAGTCCCGTTTACAACGATTGCATCAGCGGGTGGGTATATCTCCGCCGAGTGTCACCGTTCAGGTCAGTACGAGTGGAGAAAATCCTAACCATCTAGCGGCGGTGGAGAAAACGCTCCTGCCTGCCCTGCACGCTGTCATGGAACACCAGATATTACCGGCCGGCAGCCGCTGCGGTTGCGATCGCATCCCGATCGGCTTGGCCCGCTGAGGTTGGCACGCCACGAGTCGCCAGCAGCATCATACCAGAACCAGGCATAGAAACCGCAGACGGAAGATACTCAGGGGATGGATTAGAATTTGTTTTGGCAGGATCGTCCCGAACATCCACCGGGAAGCAAAAGCAGGATGGGAGAGGCCGGCAGTCACGCTCTGATCACGCTTCACTTTCGGAAGGAAAATTGCCATGAGCCTGCGCAACTCAACAGCTTATCGAGTCGCCCTCTGGATACTCACCTTGCTGTGCATGGGAGCAGCAGGGTACATCGCCTATCTGACTTTCTGGGGCGGTAGCTCCCCAGCACGGTTGGCCCGTGCGGCAGAACTGGCCTATCAACGCGGTCAGGCCGCCGAGGCGGACAAAAACTGGGACCTGGCCCAGCAGCGCTACGATGAAGCCCGCCTCCTGGCTCAGAAAGGTCTCGATGCCCTCCAAAAACTGGCAGAAGATCGCAAAATCGGCGAAAGTGAATACAAGACCTTGTTAGGACAATTGAATTGGATCAAGGCCCGTGCGATCCGGGACTACCACTACGCTCGTGCCGCGGCTGAAGACAAACCCCTGCTCGAGCCTTTCGACGCCCCGCTTCAAGAAACCTTCCGCCCCTTCCCTCTGATTCCCGAACCTGAGGACCGAGCGGAAGCTATCGCGGCAGTGCGGATTGCTGGGGCCATGCTCAAAAGTGAGGAGCCTGAAGTGCTCAAGGAAGGGATCCGCTTGGAAATCACCCTTACCCCGATTCTGTGGAAACATGCGGAACCTTTGTTGCGGGAAGCCCTCAAACGCGACCCAAACGATTACCGCGCTCACTACTTCTTGGCCCGTTACGAGTTTGACCAGCCGCTGGAAGATGGGGTCACTCCCACCGAGGATCGGCGCAAGTCGGGGGAACGTGTCCAACTGGCCCGCGAACACCTGGCACAAGCCAAGAAAAAACCGGTGCAATACTGGCGTATCCTCGGCCTGGAAGCGGAGATTCTGAACTGGACGATCCGCACCGCTGAAGCACGCCGCCTCAAACCCGAAGCCCAAGCAGCAGCCCGCCGGCAACTGGAGGAGTTGCTCTTTGCTGAGCCGGAGGGGGCAATCGCCTTGGCAGAGCGCGGCCAAAAGTTTGAGTACTTCGGCAATGCTGACGGCCAGGGAGTGCTGCGCACGTTGCGGATCGCGATGGAATATGCCCTGGAGGAGGCACGCCGTCCTATGGGCGATGCCCGCCGGGTGTCGGCGGTCGCTCGTGCGGCCCAAAAAGTCGCCGAGAAGATGCAGGCGGAAGCCAATCTGCGCCCCTTCCTCCCCAACGCTCTGTCACTGCTGGCTGAACTGGCTGTCCTAACCCAACCGGTGCTCAGCCGCACGGACCCGGCGACCTGGAAGCAATTTAGCTCGGCGGTTGAGCAGATGCTCGCCCAAGCTCCAGCGGGAACGGTTTCACCCCCTCAAGCGAAGCGTCAGCTCGCCCAGTTGCGCGTCAACGACGCTGTCATCGCTCTGCGCAATCAAGACATGGCCCGCTTCCGCGAACTTCTTCAGCAAGCCCAGAAACTGCTCGAAGAAGGCCTGCGCGACGCCGAAGCTGCCAAATTACCGGATGTGCAGCTTGATGAATTTCACTACGATTTGGCGGACCTGAAACTCAAGAGCGGAGCAAAACGCGAGGAGCTAGCCACTCACCTGAGTCGCCTGCAAGCCTCCAATAACCCCCGCCTCAAACAGCGCGGCCAGTTCCTCGAAGCCGTGCTGGCAGAACGGGAAGGGAAACTGGAGCGTGCCCGCCAAAACCTGGAACCGATCGCCAGTAACAAAACGGATCCCCATTTGGCTCTGCGTGCGAAAATGCTGCTCGCCAACCTGAGCCTGGCCTTAAACGAGCCATTGGCCGCCGTGGCCTATTTGCGGGAAATCGAACCGGTGTTCCAAACGCTCGATGAGCTACCGGCGCTGGATCGTGCCTGGCTCGAAGAGTTGACCGGGGGCCGGGACATGATCCTGGCCGCCCTTGTGCAAGCCAACCTGGCCGCCGCTTTGCAAGCCGCTCAGAAGCATCAACGGGACAACCCTAAACAACCCGTCCCGGCCAGCCTTATCGAAGGCTACCTCCAAGCTGCTCAGGACTATCAAAAAAAGTTAAAACCGCCCTCCCCTGCCGATCGCACCGCCCGCCTGTTGCTCGCCGAATTCTATCTTCGCGTCAACCAGAGGGAACAAGCAGAAAAGCTACTGTCTGCTCTTGCCGCGGATTACCCGGACAGCGTGGATGTGCTGCGTGCCCGTTGCCGTTTCCTTGCCTTGCCGAAAGAGCCGGATAGCCGCACTCTGGACCCCAATGGTGTCGCCGCTGCCGATACTTTGATCCGCCGTTTTCTCAAGGATTATCCGACCGACCGGACCGCAAAGCTCTTCTACGCCGAATGGCTTCTGCAAACCCAGCGGACTGACCGGGCCATCGAGTATCTCAAGGATACTGCCCAGTTCCCGCCCAGCGATCCGCTCGCTCAACGTCTCCTCGGCATCGCCTATCTGCGGGCCGGCCAGCGCGAACAGGCTCAGAATATCCTCAGTGCTCTCCCCAATGACCCGAATTTGGATTTGCTCTTGATTCAGACGGCGGCCACCCGTGAAGCCGGGGAAAAACAGTTGCAGGAAGCCATGAAGCGTTACGAAAACCAGGGGCGCTTCCGGGTGTACGAGGCGATGCTCCGCTTGCAAGAAGGTAAGTTTCCCGAAGCCATCCGCGGCTTTGCCAGCGCCATCGAATTTAGCGATGTGCGCTCGGCGGCTCGCAATGGTATGCTCATAGCCTTCGTCGCCTACTTGCAAGCTCAGCCAGACAAAGCCCGCGACTTGGCCTTGCAATACCTGAACGAAATAGGCAACTTCCCCACTTTGTACCTGGTGGTGGCCGATGCGGCCTTGCTTGCGGAGGATGTCGGCGACCCCTCCGACCGCTGGGAAGCTAACAAGACCATGTACGCTGCCTTGAACAAATGGGAAGAGGTCGCCCTCCAGCAAGGCACTCCCCGTGCTGACATCCTACTGACCAAGGCGCGGGCCCATCTGCTGGCTGGCTATCCGGATCGTGCCCGCCGAGAGGCTCTCAATAGTCTGGCGCAAAACCCCACGCACGGTCCTACCTTGCTTCTCCTGACGGAACTCGCCTTGCTCTCCCCTGCCGATCTGACTCGCGCCCAGGAATACCTAGCGGCAGCTCAGAAACATGCCTCCAATGACCCGCGACTCCCCTACATCCAAGCCCGTGTTGCGGAAGCTACGGGCGACCGCAACGCAGCCATCGCCATATATCGCCGACTCATCCAAGAGCAACCGGATGAAGCCCTGCCGCGCTCCCTGCTAGTCAAGACCTTGGAAGATGCCGGCCAGAAAGATCAAGCCCTAACCGAGGCCCGACAATGGTTTACTCGCATGCCAGATAACGTGAACGCTCTGACCACCCTTCTCCGCTTGCTTGTCCTACAAGGAGCCAAGCCGGAGGCTCTGACCACAGCGGATGAATTCCTCAAGCGCCAATTGGCAGCATTGCAAAAACAGATCGAAGGGCAACAACCGCCTCCTTCACCTCAAGAGCGAGAACAGCGGCTCCAGGCCGTCCGGATAGCGATTTTGCTGGCTACTGCCAGCGCCTTCCACAAAGCGCAGGATTTCGAGGAGGCAGCACGCCGTGCGCGAGAGGTTCTTTCTCTCGATTCGAATCACCTCGGCGCCCTGTTGCTTCTCGGGGAAATCGCCCTCGCCCGGCAGCAATGGGATGAAGCTCTCAGCACCTACAACACGATCCTCAAGCTGCGTCCGCGCCACTTCGTTGCCGGTAATAACCTGGCCTGGATTCTCGCAGAAAAAATGCAACAGCCAGCCCAGGCTCTAGCAATTGTCCAGGACATCTGGAAGGGCCGGTCCGGTCTGCCCCCTGTTGCCCCCGAACGTCTGCCCGCCGAGTTTTTGGATACTATCGGTGTCATCTACAGTAAGCTGCAACGCAGTGATCTTTACCCGGAGATGCGCTCCATTTTCGAGGCCGCTATTCGTCGTTATCCCACCGATCCGCGGATGTACCTGTACTTGGCCCACGCGCAAGCCGCCCTCGGTGAGCGCTCCAAGGCCATCGAAAATTACGACGCGGCTATCCGCTTGGCCTCCAACAATTGCCCCTTGCCACCCGAACAGGCGAAGGCAGTCCTTCAAGCGGCGACACAAGCCCGCCAGAAATTGCAGAACTGAAAAGGACACCTCCGCTCCGAGGTCGGTGCCCGGCGACCCTTATGCCTTGGGTTCGGGGATATGAACGACAGCGGGTTGGACCACGCGGGGATCGGCCCCCTGAGGAACATCCGGCAGCTTGACTTCACGCGCCCGCCAACCCGGATGCTCCACTTGACCCCTATACGGCGGCGCCCCTGCCACATGACCAATCACGCGAATCGCGGAAGGGTCATATCCCGCTTCCACCGTCACAGTCTCTCCCTCTTGGGCAGACAAAATCGGCTCCAGTACCACGTGTTCCTTGAGCACTTGCTGGGCCTGCCGGTGTATCTCCCGTACAGCCTGGCCGATCTGAGCATCTGTAGCGGCGCTGATGTCCTCCAAAAGGAAATCCACCAATCGGGCATTTTCCTGCAACAATGCCAGCATCCGCAAGGCAATAGGAGAAACCCCTGATGGGGATACAGGCTCAGGCGACTCCAATGCCCGGTGGATGCGTTCCGCCAGGGCAGGATCACGATGCATCCGAGCCGCCAGTTGCAGTGCCTCCAGCAGGCGAGCCGGCCCACCGGCGCGGAGGGAGAACATGACCACCGCTAGAAATGCCCCCAGCACCAGTCCCACGATCAGCCCAGCGAATATCTCCATAACACACCCCTCTCACGAGTCCTAAAGTCAGTTCTGACGACCCTGACTTCTACTTCAACCCATAGACCGCATTCTCATGACACACGCTTGACCCGATCGCAGGTTCCCCACGATCCTGTCAAGCACTGGCTGACAACATAGTTTCTCCCGCTTCAGTATGCCGCTTGTTATAGCAATCTCCACAAGCCACTTGCATCGTTACGTCCGGCACACTACCCGCCTGATTGGCCGTCCCGACCTGCTCGTCGCGCTACATCCCACAACGACATTACCGGCTGGGCTATTACCGTTACTATCCGGGATGCTCAGGGTGGACAGGCAGGACAGGTAGCACAATGGATTGTCAAGACCAGTCTCTGTTCACCATTACCGTCATTGTTATCGATCAGTCACTCATAAGCCATCACCGTTCCTTGTCAGCCGCTCCACGAATCGCTGATATCGGCTATTGGCTCTATGAATCGCCGGCGCCATACATTAGCCTCTGGGTTCCTGTTCACGTCCTCAATGCGGCACCGGCTCCTGCGATGCCCCTATTCCCGCTTGTGAAGTGTACTGCTGCAAGTTTATTCCTGCTGTCCCAGCATGCGAATGTAACCCCTACAATGATTGACAGTCTATCGCCCTTCGGGAATGAGGAGAGAGCTGACCTATGCCGCGGGCGATGCGAATGACAGGGCTGGTATCTTTGGGGTTTTCCTGGCGTCCGTTACTCCGGTTCTGCCAGCGGTCCCTCCCGATGTGCTACAGGGCTGGCAGGCATACACGCAACGACTCCGTCATGCCACCGGAACCATCCGATCCGTCAGGACCAAGCGCGATGGAAAGGAAATCTCCACGGTGGCAGCTACTGTGTCTTTCCCTTTGGGAGTCACGGCCGACGAGTAGAAGAGTTCGCGACCGAAAGACTGGCTAGCCGCAACAAAGAATACCAACTTCCCCATCGGGTGTTTTGTGAAAATAGTCAATACGCTTTTCAACTCAATCGGTCGAACAACAACTGGATATTGCACGAGCTGATTCTGGCGAATGATGCTCCTGTGGAGGAAAGAATCCCAACAATTCGGGATCGGTTATCAAGTTCTCTGGCAGATGTGTACATCCGAGCGGCAATCGAGGGGGAACCTCTAGTGCATATGGCCGACCATCTTCAATGCCAGGTCGATGACAGAACTGTTGTATCTTTGGCCAAGGAATATCGGACGACTCTACATCGGAGACCCTGAGCTTTTCGATCTTTGACTCTGCATTTGAACGCGGACGAGCATCATACGGTTCGTTCGGCAACCGCAGAGGTTCGAATCGATAATAAGATTGACGTAACGTTGACTATTACGAATGAGTATCAGGTTGTGAATGGGTTGCCGGTTCCTCTACGATCGATGATACGACGGGTATACCGAGTGGATGATAGGAGCGTGGAAAGCAACATTGCATACGAATTTCAGGTTGATCCGAGCATAGATCCGCCGGAGCGGGAGTTTAGCTTATCGGCGTTTGGTTTGCCGGAGCCGGTGGGGGTGGTGTGGGAGAAGCGGACGCCGGTGTATGTGTGGCTGTTGGTGGCGGCAGGGGTGTTGCTCACCTTGGGGATCTTCTTCCGCTGGCTAGCCCGCCGCCTGCGCCGCGGCCACTCCGAGGGGTGAGGGGAAGGGACCAGAAAACCTCGTAGTCCTTCGGAGGGGTGAGGAGGAATTAAGGAGAAGAGTGTTGATCACCGCAAAGGATCGTCGATTGTCAGCGATTGGGATTGACTCTGAGTCTTCTGCCGCACTTCGAAGAGATGTGGGTCAGGAAAAAAGCCTAAGTTCTCAGTTTTCACCTGTCCCCGGTTGAGACCCATAAGAGGGGGAGTTGTGTTTTTTCCATTACCCCATTGACGCCATCATTCTGGGAGACAGAATAGGCATGCTGGCGGTACTGCCTATCCTGACCAAGAAGATCAGGATAGGCCCAACTGCAAGTATCTTCCTCGCCCCTTTTCCCCCTGTTTTGAGGTGCTACCCATGAGACGCTGGCTGCCTTGGTTGTGGTTGGCGATGGTATCTACAACAGCCGCCCTGAGCGCACCTGCCGCTCTTCAGGAGAAGACTCCCAAAAAGCGAGTTCGCATCGCGGTGGCCGACCCGGCGGAAGCTGCTAAAGACCCGGATTTCGCCGTACAAGGGGAATATGTCGGTGGCAGTGGTGAACAGAAACTGGGCGCCCAAGTCATCGCCCGAGGCTTAGGAGAGTTCGAGGTGGTGGTTTATCGCGGCGGTTTGCCGGGTGCTGGCGCGGATATGACCACCGCTCGCCGCTTCAAGGCAGCCCGGCAGGAAAATGGCCGTGTGACATTGCAAAGTCAGGAGGCATCGGGCACCCTGCAAGGGGGCAAGTTCCAGTTCCAGCAGACCACTCTGGAGAAGATCGAGCGCCAATCCCCGACCCTCGGCGCGCGACCGCCGGCTCAGGCCGTCATCCTCTTTGCGCAGGAAGGTGACGAGAAAAACCACTGGGACAAGGGGAAGCTTTTGGAATTATCGGACGGCAAATTCCTGACGGTTTCCAAGACGGGGAATATCCGCAGCAAGCAAAAGTTTAACGCCTTCACCCTCCATCTGGAGTTCCGCCTGGCTTGGATGCCCAATAGCACGGGTCAGGCCCGGAGCAACAGCGGCGTGTATCTCCAGGATCGTTATGAGTGCCAGGTGCTGGACAGTTTCGGCTTGAAGGGGGAAAACAACGAATGCGGTGGCATCTACACCCAGCACAAACCGCGTGTCAATATGTGTTTTCCGCCAATGGTCTGGCAAACTTACGATATCGATTTCACCCCCGCAGTGTTTGATGACACGGGCAAAAAGGTCAAGAATGCTCGTGCCACCATTCGCCACAATGGCGTGATCATCCACGAAAACATAGAGTTTCCGCGCGAGACTCCTGGCGGCCAGAAGGAAGGCCCTACCCCAGGTCCGCTTCACCTGCAAGACCACGGCGACCCTGTAGTCTATCGCAACATCTGGGTTGTTCCCAAAGATTGATGCCATCCGCATGTTATGGACTAGGGTCGGTCATCCGCATTCCTAAGGGATCAACCCGACGGAGGGGAAAGCCGCTTCCGGGCGGACACTCTGCCACTTACCGTCCCTGCTCCTGTGTTGGAAACGTTGTAGTGAAGGTGAAGAAATAGCCATTGCTCATCGCTTCTCTGGAGGATAGGTCATGCTTCGCTCCCGCTTTTTGTGTCTGATGGTCAGCGGCCTGCTGCTGGGAGGAGGAGGAGTTGCGACCGCTGCCGATGAGAAAATGAATGTTCTCTTGATCATCTCGGACGATCTGACCAACAACGCTCTGGGTTGCTATGGCAGCCGTTTGGGACGCTCTCCCCACATTGACCGCTTGGCCGCGCGTGGCGTCCGCTTCGATCGCGCCTACTGTCAATTCCCGTTGTGCAATCCTAGCCGGGCCAGTTTCATGACGGGCCTGCGACCAGACCATACGCGGGTCCACGACAATGCCGTTCACTTCCGCAAGAACATACCCGATGTGCAGACCTTGCCGCAAACCTTCCGCAAGGCGGGCTATTTCGTGGCTCGTGTGGGCAAAATCTACCACTATGGCGTGCCGGGACAGATCGGC
>Ga0209478_1000919_pt1 | contig 27890 bp, 20 predicted proteins | sample DewCreD2012metaG_5_FD_184109 | JGI IMG/M metagenome (GOLD analysis project Ga0209478, IMG submission 184109) | Hot spring sediment bacterial and archeal communities from British Columbia, Canada, to study Microbial Dark Matter (Phase II) - Dewar... ...
CGACAAGGGGCACAGTGGTCAGTTTGTTGCCGTGCAGGGTGTTGGTGTCGGCGAGCTGTGCCTGCCATCGGTAGGGGTTGCCGGTGTTGGTTTCATTGGGCAGGGGTTCGTCATCGCCGATTCCGATGCCCGAGTTGGTGCCGCTACCTCCGGATGGTGGCAGGAGTGCGGCGGTGAGGACGGTCTGGTTCCACAGGTGGTGGAGCGTGGCAGCGTAAGCGGTGGTGGTGTTGGCGAGGAACAGCGCCAGCGAGGCAGCTGCCGCGAGGATACTGCCAAGCGTGGTTACCCCCCCCCCGCATTTGTAAGCAGGAATACAACAGAAAGAGCCAATGCGAGGGGTTTGGTCACAAAGCGTTTGCGAACACGGTTCATGATGGTTCCCCCTTCTTCATTTGGTTCTTTGGGGACAGTATATCACAGGGTCGTCGTGTTTGGCAAGGGATTTTGCGGGGAAGTGAGAGAAAATTTCAAGGGTAGCCCTCAGTCTTCGTCCCTATCAAGCAGCGGCGGCTTTTGTTGTTCCTGCTGGCAATGCCATCAGGATCCACGAATCTCCCGAAACGCCATCTCCACCGCCTCCTCAGGGGTTCGGGCGACATACAATGGCGAAGCCTCGTGCGAAGGCAGCTCCCACGAGTGCAGCAACACCACCGGCTTTCCCACCTTCAGCGCAAGTGCGATCTCCGACAACGTGCCGTAGCCGCCAGAGATAGCGATAATCGCATCGCTGGCGCACACGTTGATCCAGTTGCGCCCATCGCGCAAGCCGGTAAATATCGCCACGGCGATGTAGGGATTGGGAGGCGTCTCGCTGGCGTTCATGCCCGGCAAGATACCGATGGTGAGACCGCCCGCCTCTCTTGCCCCTCGCGCGGCGGCTTCCATGACCCCACCGCGCCCTCCACACAGCAGCACCGCTCCCCGCTGCGCGATGAGCGTGCCCACCCGACGCGCCATCTCGAAGGTCTGCTCGTCGCACTGCGACGCGCCCATCACCCCAATCACTATCCGATACGTACGCGGCATGGCGTCCCCCTCACACCGGCTGAATACACTGCGGGTCATCGTGATTTGGGTTGTTTACCCGAAAAGAGACGGCGAACGCCTCCAGTTCCCGCTCGGGATAGGGCTGCAACAGCGTGAGCAGTCGCGCGGGGTCTTTCAGGGACCCGTCCAGCCACGTCGCTTCGTGCTCGGGCGTCAGGATGGCGGGCATGCGGTCATGAATGGGGGCGATGAGCGCGTTTGGCTCGGTGGTGATGATGGTGCAGGTGCGCAGGGGCGAGCCGTCAGGCGATTGCCATTCGTCCCAAAGCCCCGCGAAGGCAAAGATCTCCCCATCGCGCCGTCGGATATAGACCGGCACGCGACGATTGCCCTCTTTACGCCATTCGTAGAACCCGTCGGCGGGTATGAGACACCTGCGCCGTACCAGCGAGTATTTGAACGCGGGTTTCTCTGCCAGGGTCTCCGCACGGGCGTTAATCAGCCGGTTGCCAATCTCAGGGTCCTTCGCCCAAAAAGGCACGAGCCCCCAGCGACAGGCTTCCAGTCTGCGTTCGCCGTTTTGCATGATGACCGCCACCGGCTGCGACGGCGCGATATTATATCGCGGCGGAAACTCGAGCAGAGCGACCTGCACTCCGAACCTTTGCGCGACCGCCTCCGGTTGTGTGAGCGTGAAACGTCCGCACATGGTATGTCCCCTTTTGTATGATAATACTCCATTAGGAACCGGCAAGGGAAGAGGGTTGGGGCGGCAGGAAGGTTACCGAAGCGCTAGCGTGTCCGACAACCTTCCTGCCTTCACTTTACCTGCGCGGCGCAGCCGTAGCCGCCTCGGGCTGAGCCAGCGAGCCGATGGTGTATTGTGCTTGCAGCACGCGGTCGATCTCGCTCAGCATCTCGTCCAGATGCACGCGCGTCGCAGTATCCAGCGGTCGGTTGCGCACCGCCTGAATCTGGCTCTTCAGCCGGCGCAGGTGATAACGCGCCAGCATTTTGGCGTCATCGGGCACCTCCGCATCGGGATTGACCAGCATGTCCGCCAGGGTGCGCAGGTAAGTCCGTTGCAGCAGTCTGCGCAGGGCAGGCACGTTCGTACCGTTGATGATTTCGGCGTTCACGGCGTTGCTCACCTGTTCAAACAGCGCGGTCATGGTGAGCGTCTCTTCCGGCTTCGACGCCTTGAACTCGTTGTTGGCAATCTGGCTGAGCGTGCGCTCACTGAAGAGCCGTCGCAGCGTCGCAGTCTGGATGCCGGAGATGGTATCGCGCACTGGCGCGTCCAGACGCGGACGGCTGGTGAGCATCTGTGTGTAGTCGGGATAGGGGTTAGGCGCGAGCTTCAGGTACACCTGCTTGGGGAAGTTGAACGCCTTCGGTGAGAAGACGTATTGCGTCAGCAGCGCCAGAGCCCGCTTCTGGTCGCGCGCACTGACGGGCATCACAGGCGGCTTCTCGTTGGGGTCGCCGCGATGGTTCTGGCGCAGATGCACCCCGCCCACGTATCGCGAAACCACGCTGGCGGCGCGCGCGTACATGGACAACAGCCCGTTGAAGGCGCGGGTCATCTCGTAGTAGTTCTCGCCCGGCTTCACCGCCTTGGCGGGCAGCTGGGGGATCATGGTGTTCACGTCCCGAAATACCGTCGCCCAGTACTCCAGCGGGTCTTTGCCCAGGTCGAAGCGGGTAATCAGCGGGTCGACGCTATCGGCGAACTCGTCGCCCATATACGCCAGCCCAGGCTCGGTGCCACGTCGGGCAATGGCGCGCAGCATGGGCAACTCCGCCTCCGGCGTGCGGGCTTTGCTGGGCTTGTAGCCGTATTCAATCGCCCAGTAGTCGTAGACACCCAGCCCCTGGTGCCAGTAGAAGGACTTTGGACTTCGCAGCGCCATGATGTTCACTGGCGTGTAGTCCATCACCGACGCCGACACGCCCATCTGCTGGATGCGTTCGCCATGGCACAGGTCTTTGGTGGAGTGCAGCGTGCTGGCGATGAAGTTGTGACGCAAGCCCAGGATGTGCCCCATCTCGTGGGCAGCGATGTCGCGGATGTACTGTTTGACGTACTCCTTTTCCGAGATGCGGGTGGATTTGGGCGACTGCATCAGCTTCATCGCCATTGCACCAAACCACGCGTGATACGCTGCCTCCTCCGCGATGTCGCAATGGAACGGATTCGCAGGCGACGGCTCCTGTTCGAACGCGCTCAGCGGGTTAATCATTCGCTTGAACTCGGCGCGGGCGAAGCGCGTCATGTTGGCATCGACGGTGATGCTGGCGTTGAGTATCTGCCCGGTCAGCGGGTTCGCGCGGAACAGCGCGACCGCATAGCCAGACGACGGCGATGTCACCCAGCGAATCACGTTGTAGCGCATATCCGCGTGGTCCCAGTCGGCGTCATCTGGCATCTGCCTGACCACGATGGCGTCCTTGAAGCCGATGCGCTCGAACGCCTTATTCCACCACAGAATGCCCTCCCGCACCGCGTCCCGATACTCTTCGGGGATGGCGTTGTCCAGCCAGAAGACAATCGGCTCTTTGGGCGGAGATAGCGGCGCGATGGGGTCTTGTTTCTCCAGATGCCAGCGCAGGATGTAACGCACCGTCTGCTCGACCTTGTCCTGCGTGAAGTCCTGAAACTCGGTCACGAAATAGCCGACTCGGGGGTCTGCCAGGCGCGGCATATAGCCGTTTTCGGGCAGGAAGAAGAGGTTATACGTTACCTCCAGCGGCAGGCTGCGGGGATCTGCCAGCGGCGCACCCGATGGCATGCCCGGTATTGCGAACGGCGAACCGCCTCCGCCTGCGCCAGTGCGGGTCAGATGATAGGCGGTCTGCACCACGAGGTTGTTTGGGAAGTTCTTGATGGCGCGGATGACGGTTTTTTCGCGGTCGATACTGTATGCTCCGCCCGCTGCCTGCGCCAACCGCGTAATCTGCGCGATGTCCGAACGGAACAGGTCGCTGACGTTAATCAGCAGGCGTTTCTGCTCCTCGTTTCGAGCCTCGATGCGGAAAGCCTCCAGATAGGCATCGGCAAAGGAACGCTTCACCGCACGGGCGATGGGTCGCCGCTCGTCCGCACGAAAACGGATATTCGGCACGACCATCAGCAGCTGCTCATCGCGGCGCACGAACTTGAACAGGATGTCGTCGATGGGGTTGCCTGCCGCCAGCGCATAGCCGCCCGTGCCTGTACTTTGCGTCACTTGCAGTAGAAGCAGTTTGTCCAGCTGCTCTTCGCGCACCTCCATGTAGATGGTGTCTTTACCTGCCTCTTTCTTACGGTACAGGGTGAACAGCCCCTCTATCTTCTCGTAGTCCTTGACCACCTCTTCGATGGTTTTCTCTTTCTTTTTGGGGGCTTCCGCAGGCTGTGCGGCGGCAGCTGAACCGCCAATGGGGCTGCCACCAGTGCGCTCCGCCCGCAGTGTGCCGTTGAAGGTGGGCGCCTGCTCCGAAGGCGAGAAGGGGAAGTTCTCCGTTGCCAGCTGCAGCACCACGATATCCCCCGAAGCCACTTCCACCCATACCTCGCCCTGCAAGGTCAGGGGCTTCTGTTTGTCTGTCTCGCGGTAGGTGTAGCGCAGCTTCGCTGTGTCCACGCCTTTCGCTTTTTCAAGCGCAAGTACCTCGTATTCCGCAACGGCGTTGGGCGTGCCTTTCTCGGTGTCCTCTTTGTATTCGCGCGTCCACTTGTCGCCCACACCTACGGGATTGGGTGAAAACACAATCTGCGTCGCCTGCATCAGACGCATCTGCGCCTTACGCTCCGCCTCGGTGGGTTCTCGTCCCCCTTCCCATCGGACGGAGACCAGCGTGCCGTCGGGCCTGGTGACGGTGATAGTGCGTCGCTTGGTAGCCTCCTCCTGGGATGGCATTTTTTGACCGTTGACGGTGACTTCCACCTCTTCATCTACGGACTGGCGGGTAATCTCGCCCGAGGCGGCAACGTCCAGAATCTCATCCACGGAGGTCTGCTTAATCAGTAGCTGGATTTTTTGTCCACCGAACTCACTGCTGAGGTCGGCTTCCAGACGGTAGGTCATCTTTTGACCCTTCTGCGCTTTGTACTGCAGCGTTACCTTATCCTGCGCAGTGGCTACTGCAGTAACCACCAGCCAGATGGCGGCAAGGATTGTAAAAGCGACAGTACGCTTCATACCTTTACTCCTTATAGTTATGGATTTCAGCGGCTACACCGCATGTAGCCGCGGGCTTTAGCCTGCGCCCATCTCTTCGCGCCCTGCAAGGGTGCAGCGACATCGGGAGATACCCTGGCAACCGAAAGCGGCGGGCAACGCCTTGCACACCCGCTCCGGCAGGTCCGAACCTCCGGAGGAGGTCTCGTTTGCAATCGCCAGCACACTCCGGTTACCGGCACAGACCGATTTCCGCAAATCTCCTGCTAGCAGTATAGATTATGGCACATTCGGGAGGCATACGCGCTCAACAGCAGTTGTGGCAGAATGCGCCCCGGAACCATACGCAGCCTCCCACACGGATAAAGTCGCTTTTTGCGTTTGATGTAAGAAAAGATTCTATGCTACAATAGTTACGGGTTCCCGATGAATCGCCCATCAGAAGGAGCTACACCAATCTTTGAGAGACGGAGGTGAACTCGCATGAACACCCAACCGTTAACTCTGCAAGACACCCTTCAAAGCATCGTTGCGCACGTTCCCCAAATGTTGGCAGCGATAGCCACCTTGATAGTGGGCTACGTTGTCGCGCTGATTTTGGGAGCAAACGTGCAACGACTGCTGCGCCGCGCGGGGATGGATGCCCGTCTGCGAGGCTGGCTGGGTGATGAAGCGGAGGGAGAAACCGCGCGCTTCTCCACGTGGGCTGGCAAGTTCGTGTACTATGTGGTGATGCTGTTTGTGCTCATCGCGTTTTTCCAGATACTGGGCTTGACCATGCTCACGGCTCCGCTCAACCGCTTTCTGGAGCAGGTGTTCGCTTACGCTCCTCGTCTGGTGGGAGCGCTATTGCTACTCTTTGTGGCGGTGGTGACGGCGCGCATCGCACGGGCGGTCGTGCAACGTTCGTTAACTGCTGTGCGTCTGGATGAGCGTCTCGCGGTGGAGCCGGGCGAAGAGGCAAAACCGGTGAGCCGGGGGGCGGCAAACACCGTGTACTGGCTGGTGCTGGTACTGTTCCTGCCTGCGATACTCGGCGCGCTGGGGCTAACCGGGTTGATGGCACCTGTCCAGCAGATGCTGGACAAAGTGCTGGATGCCTTACCAAATGTGTTGACAGCCGTACTGGTCGTGGTTGTGGGGCTATTTGTAGCACGGCTGGTAAGACGCATTATCGAAAACCTGAGCACCTCGATTGGCGTGAATCAGCTGAGCGAACGCATCGGTCTGGCTTCTCTGTTGGGGCGATACACTCTCGCCAGCGTGATAGGCTGGACTGCGTACGCCCTCGTGCTACTGTCCGTGATTGCCGCTGCTCTGCAAGTGCTGGCATTTGAGGCGTTAACCACGCCCGTCAGCAACATGATCGACCGCATGATTACTGCACTGCCCGCGTTCTTCGGAGCTGTGCTGGTGCTGATTGCGGGCTACGCCATCGGACGCCTGACGAAAGGGGTGGTCAGCAGTCTGCTGACAGGTATCCGCTTCGACGCTTTTGTGCAGAGCGTGGGCATCCGTCTGCCGGAGGGAGCGAAAACCCCTTCTGAGCAGATGGGGCAGCTCGTTCTGGTGGTCGTGGTGTATTACGCGGTGATGGAAGCGTCGAAGATTCTGGGACTGACCCTTGTAGCTGATGTGCTGCGTAACTTCCTGTCGTATGCGGGAAACATCGGCGCAGGGCTTGCCATCTTCGTGCTGGGGCTGTATCTGGCGCAGGTGGCGGCAAGTGCTGTGCGCGCCAGCGGAATGGGACAGGCAAACCTGCTTGCCGGGTTAACGCGCGCGGTGGTGCTCATCTTCGTGGGCGCAATTGCCTTGCGACAGATGGGCATTGCCGATGAAATTGTGGTGATTGCATTTGGATTGCTGATGGGCGCCGTAGCCGTTGCGGCGGCGCTGGCGTTCGGTCTGGGTGGACGCGAAATCGCCGCGCGTGAGCTGGAAAACTGGCTCAGTCGCCTCCGCAGCAGCGACCGTTCCAGCAGCTCGCAATAACCCCCATGCCCTCTTCTCTCCAGTGGGAGAGAAGAGGGCTTTCAACTCGCCCCGTGTTGCAGCTCTCGGGTACCCGTGTTATAATGAAGACAAGCGGACAGGGATTGTGCATCTCTAACGGGCGGGCTCATTGTATGGAAGCGACAAGACGCCAGGAAATCATTACCGAGGACGGACAACTCCACCTTGCGGGTCTCCCCTACAAGCAAGGTGAGGTAGTTGAGGTTATCATTTTACCATTGGAAACCCGTTCCGTGCAAAAGGTTCTTACCGCAGGTCAACTACGTCAGTCTGGTGTGATTGGCTTGTGGAAAGACCGTACTGATATTCGAGACAGCAGCGCGTATGCTCGCCAGCTCCGCAAACAGGCAACCCGGAGAGGAAGCGGCGGGTGATTCTACTGGATAGTGATGTCGTTATCGATCTTCTTCGTGAGTATCCCCCTGCTGTTGCATGGCTGAATACACTGGGCGAGGAGGAAGAGATTGCTTTACCTGGATTTGTAGTGATGGAATTGGTTCAGGGATGCCGTAACAAAGAGGAACAACAGCATCTGTGTCGTGCTATCATACCGTATGGAGTAGTGTGGTTAACCCCAGATGACTGCGACCGCGCATTAGAGGTCTTTCTAAAATATCGCCTGAGCCACGGTGCTGGCTTGCTGGATGTGCTTATCGCTCAGACAGCAATCGCGTTGGGCGTACCTCTGTATACGTTCAATCAAAAGCACTACCGCTTTATGAAGGGTTTACAGACCGTTCAGCCTTATACTAGGTTGTGAGACGTAAGCGCACGGAGAATGCTGCCTCGGGCAAAGTGTGCAGCAGAATAGTTATACTTTCTCCACCTCTATAAAGCAGGTATGAAATGTGGAACCCCCTCCCATATCCGCCAGGCGGTCAGAAGTCAGGGCGTTGACGTTGCGTCCGCCGGGGCTATCGCGATGCCACCACAGCGAGGGCGACCAGGTAGTGCCCGGGCGCACGTGCTCCGCGCTAACTACCGCTTTCAGCCGTACCTCTCCCCGCGCGTTGTAAACCCGCACCCAGTCGCCGTGCTGGATGCCTCGCGCCTCCGCATCCTGCGGGTGAATCCAGATTCTCGGCTCGCGCTCGCCTTTTTGCATCCGCTCCAGATTGGCGAAAGAGGTGTTCAGGAAATGGTGTGCGGCGGGCGAGAGCAGCTTCAAGGGGTAACGTTGCCGGTCTCCATCCGGCTCTTCGGCAGGTGTGTAGGCGGGCAGTGGATCGTAGCCATCCCGCCCGGCTCGCTCGGAGTACAGCTCAATCTTGCCCGAAGGGGTTCGGAAGCACATCTCGCCATGTAGATACGGTGCGAAGGGTTCGGACGGGGTGCGCAATTTGGCAAAACCGTGTTCCAGCAAATACTCGTAGGTGATGCCGCGCAGGAATGGGTGGTCGCTATCCAGCGCCTGGCGGATGATGTCCTCGGCGGTATCACGGAAGCAATCCTCCTGGTATCCCATCCGCCGCGCCAGCTCGGAAAGCACGTCCCAGTTCGGGCGGCTCTCTCCCAGCGGCGGGATGGCAGGCTGATTCAGCTGCACATACAGATGCCCGTATGAGGTGTGCAGGTCCAGGTGTTCCATCTGCGTCGTGGCAGGCAGCACGATGTCTGCCAGACGAGCTGTATCCGTCCACAGCTGCTCATGCACTACTGTGAACAGGTCTTTGCGGAGCAGTCCCTCAATCACCCGGTTACTGTTGGGCGCGACGGCGGCAGGGTTGCAGTTATACACATACAGCGCCATGATGGGTGGGTCATCCAGCGTGAGTAACGCCTCGCCGAGCTGGTTCATGTTGACGGCGCGCGGGTTACCCTGCAACAAGTCGGGGCGCTTCACGGCTTTCATGTTAAGTGGGAAGTGCGCGCTGGTGGACAACAACAGCCCACCGCCCAGCTCCTTCCACGCCCCGATGACCGCAGGCAGGCAGGTGATGGTGCGTATCATCATCCCGCCGTTGGTGTTGCGGGCGATGCCGTAGCCCAGACGAATGGCGGACGGTCGCTGCGTGGCGTAGGTGATTGCCAGCCGCTCGATGTCCTCTGAAGCGATACCCGTTATCTGCGCCACTCGGTCAGGCGGATACTTTTCGAGAACCCGGTCGCGCAGTGCCTCCCAGCCCACAGTATACTTGCGCAGGAACTCCTCGTCCTGAAGCCCTTCGCGAAAGATGACATGCATCATACCCAGAGCGAGCGCGCTGTCGGTGCCGTGTTCGAGATGCACGTGCCAGTCGGCGCATTCGGCGGTGCGGGTGCGGAAGGGGTCGATGACAATCAGCGTTGCCCCGCGCTTTTGGGCGTCGCGCAGGATAGCCATCATGTGCGTGCAGGTGCTGGCAGGATTCATGCCCCACACGATGATGGTGCGCGCGTAAACGAAGCTTTCGGGGTCTATCCCGCCCGACCAGCCCATCGTATAGTTGTAACCTGCCTCGGCGGCGGTGGAGCAGATGGTGCGCAGCAAGCGGGTGCAACCCATGCGATTCCACAGCCTGCCGTCGCACGCGGACATATTCACGATGCCCATTGTGCCCGCGTAGGAGTAGGGCAGGATGGCTTCGGCTCCGTAGCGCGCGATGACCTCCTGCCAGCGGGTGACAATGGTCTCCAGCGCTTCGTCCCATGAGATGCGCTCGAACCTGCCCTCTCCCTTCGCACCCACACGACGGTAGGGATACAGCACGCGGTCTGCGCTGTACACGCGCTCCTCGTATCGATTCACTTTACAGCACAGATAGCCGCGCGTGACGGGATGGTCGGGGTTACCCCGAACGCCCAGCAGGCGACCATCTTGCACCCGCGCCAGCATCGCGCAAGTGTCGGGGCAATCGTGCGGACAGACGGTTTTGATTTCCTGCACTTTGGACATGGTTTGAGTGTAGTTCGGGATGACGCCTCTCCGTTCCTGCTTCCGCCTTGGCGATAGCCTCACGGTATCGGAAGCGCTGAATCCAGTTATTCAGTAACAGGACGGACTGTACATCCGGCTAAGCATAGGTGTTGGTCGAATCCGAAAACCTCTTCAATAGCGTGGCGACGTAACAACACCAGCGACGTACAGTCAGTGAAAGAAGGTTTCACGTCCGAATACTTCAGGAAAAGCTCTTCTGCCTCGTACCACACTTCTTGATCCACATGAAGGATGTGAAGAACACGTTCTTCCTCTGCCTGCCTTACAAGGTGGATGAACTGCGAAGCTACAGAATGTCCGACATCGTAGCGAAGGCGAGTAATCACCTCGTCGAGCACAAAGTCAGAGGTTGCCACTGTTACGCGCTGCTCCAGTAGTTGGCGGTAGTGCTGGCTTCCTACCACATGATAGCGGTCAGTCCTTATAATCACGGAAAGCCAGCCACCTGCATCGACGAAAGTTACCCTCAACTTATCAGGTCCTCACGGCGAAGGTCATGATGGACAGAAGCATCTACAGGACCTTGCTCCGCTAAGCCTATCATTCGGTACAGGGGGGTAAAGTCGGAGGCTGCCCCTTCCTCTGGTGGCAGTACCCTGAACTCTACCTCCAGCACTGTGCCTTCCGGCAAGTTAATGGGTTCGTCCGGGATTATAGCTTTCCCATCAAAGCGTGCGCGCAAGACAACGCCCATCGAATAACACCTCCTCCTATCATTGTACCACTTCACGAGCCGAACCAGGTGTTACGGATCCCCAGAGAAAATATTCACACCTTCGTGCTATAGTGTCTTGGTGGTTACGAATCCTCGCTACGAAAGCACGAAGGGCACGAAGATAGTTGGGCGTCTGGGAGCAATAATGCCCACCTGAAGTATGCAAGAGAATCATCCCTCCCTGTGTACCGAGAGCCGGCCTCCCGCAATGCATAGCGCGAGAAGCACACCTACCGCAACAGGGTCGCCCAAACGGGTATACAGTGTGCGTTCGGTGCGCAGTTCTACCCCGTTGTATCTCAACATCGCTTCCGTAAACAGTGCTGCCTGCTGCAGGCATCGCCCCTGCGCGTCAAACACCGCGGAGATACCCGTCGTTGCCGAGCGCAACACCCATCGGCGCGTCTCCACCGCCCTCAGCGCACAAAACGCCAGATGCTGCGCCGCGGCAGGTGAACGGTCAAACCAGGTGTCGTTGGTCACCACGCACAGCAGTCGCGCCCCCCGACGCGCCATTTCGCAAGCGATGCGCGGCAAGGTGGACTCGAAGCATATCGGGGTGCCGATGCGCCACTGTGTTAACAGCACAAGCTCCTGACCTGCTGAGACGTCGGCACTTACCACCCCGAAATGCTCGATCCATGGCGTCCAGCGGCGGAAGGGCACATACTCGCCCCAGGGAACAAGGTGCTGTTTGCGATAGGACTGCACCTCGCCGTTCGGCAGGAAGGCGGTCACAGTATTGTAGGTGCGTTCCTCCTCGTCCACGAAGGTGCCTATCAGCACGGTAGCCCCTCGCGCGTTCGCCTGCTGGATAAGCTCTGAGAAGGGATAGGCGGTGGCATCAGGTACCAGCGACTCCGAGAACAACACGATGTCAGCTGGGTCACGGGCAAGTTTTGCCAGCGCGCGTTGCATACTCGCCTTCACCTGCTGTTGCATCTGCTCTGACCAGTGGCCGGTGGTATCCACGTTGGGTTGCACGACGAGAGCGCGGACCTGCTCGCTGGCAGGCGGTAAACTCAAACGCCACCATCCGAACAGCAACAACAGCAACGACACCTCCAGCGGAAGCAAAAGCGGTCGCCACTTGCGTCGGGCAAGTGCCTCAGCAATCGCGGCATTCACCAGCATCATCCATGCGCTCAGCCCCCACGCGCCCAGCAACTCTGCGCTCTGTAACGGCAGCAGATAGCGGTACTGAGAGACTGCCAGCTGCCCCCACAGGAAGCCCCATCCCCCTGCGCCACGCAGCCATTCTACCGCCACCCACAGCGCAGCTGTCCACAAAACGGGAAGGGAACTGCCCCGCATCCGCGCGTTGACCAGCGCAAACGCCCAGCCGAACAGCCCCGCAAACAGCGTCTGCGACAGCACCAGCGCACCCCAGGCAATCAGCCCCAGCCAGAAGCTGCCCGTCCACCGCGCCACGAACTGTTGCATCCACCACAGCAACACCCCGTAGAAACACGCGCCCCAAACCAGCCCGATGAGACACCCAAGCCGCGGGCGCGAGGCGGAACGCACGGCGAGTAAGAGCGGCACCAGCCCGACCCACGCCAGCCAGCCCCAGTCTACTGTTGGGAAAGCCAGCGTGAGCAACACCGCACTGAGAACAACGCCCACAAGCCTAAAGAGCCAGACCTTCACAAGAGGGATATTTCGCAGGAGAAGAAGGAAAGCCTGCTACAGTGCGATGCTACCGTGACGAATTGACTCTGCTGCTATTTGAGGATATAATCATGTTGCCGCGTGATGCCTTGCCTGTGGGTGTGATGCCACACGTTGCCGTATCCCGTGACGCAGCACATGGGCAGCGAGTATGGAAGACACACAATCCCTGAAAAAGCGGCTCGACCAGTTTCTGAACAAACAGCGTATCGCCATGTACAAGCCGATACAGGTTGCTGAAATCCTCTATCGGGTGCGTCTCGGTTTGGACGGCATGAGCCTTGATCAGATAGATAATGTGGAGGTTTACCGAAACCCTTCCAAGCACTAGCGAGACGTAGTGAGCAAAATGCTTATTCGGACAGGTCAGCACCTTATCGCAAAAGTTTCAGGATAACCTGTTTGAGGAAAATGCTGTGCCTCCTTCGCTACTGAAGCAGCTGGTCGAGGTAAACAATCAGTTCGGCGGTGTCGTGGAAAGATACATTTATCAGCGCTTTGCCCTTCGCCAGAAAGCCATAAGACCGGTTTACCACTACGTGAAGATGGTCAGGGAAGCAGGGGTAGACCAGTTTGACCTGACTCAGTTCTTGTCGTTGTTTCGCGCAGAATCGGGCTTAAGGCGCAGTATCGATAAGGCGTATGAGCTGGTGGTGTATGCACTATTCAGTGCGTTACTACAGGAATTGCGCGTCAAGGTACAGGTATCTGTGGAGCCAGCACAATCAAGGCTTTTGGAAGAGTTTGGTGACTTTACAAGAGTGGTAATGGGCATCGACTCACAGAGGCCCCTGCGCGAGTTCCAGGCGGGCATCTATCGCGCTGGAGTAACCAATGCTGCCGATAGGGGTTTAGACCTCTGGGCGAATTTCGGACCTGCTGTGCAGGTTAAGCATGTTTCTCTATCGGAAGAAATCGCCGAGGGTGTTGCACATGAGGTCCGGGCGGATGAGATAGTTATCGTCTGCAAAGATGCGGAGGAAGAGATTATCCGGCATGTTTGTGAACAGCTGGGGTAGCGTCTCAGGGGCATTATCAAGGAGAGCGACCTTGTGTCATGGTATCAACGGGCCCTGAGCCCCGCATGGCGGGATAGTTTGGGAAAAGCGTTAATAGACAGCCTGCACAGGGAACTGCAGCTGGAGTTTCCTTTTAGTGAAACTTTTGAGCCATTTTACAAGGAGCGCGGGTATGACCGAATTCCCAAGCCTGATGAGCCCTGTGCTTTCTGGGAAGCCGACCAATGGGCAGAAGCATAATATGTGTGAAGAGCGTTTTGTGCCTACCCTAACGATAGAGCAGGCGATTAGCAAACTTGCGCAGGACGAAACAGGAAAAAGGCAGTACTATCGGCCAGTTTACTCTATCCACAAATGGTGGGCGAGAAGGCCGGGAAGCCTCTTTCGCGCAATACTGTTATTAGCTGCCTTTCCCGAGCGCCGCGAGGAATTGCTACGCATCGATAAGAACGGCAGTATTTGCCCAGAGTCATTCTACTTTGCCGACCACGATTTAAGTAATGTGACGATACTGGACCCATTCATGGGTGGAGGAACCACTCTGGTCGAAGCCAACCGCATGGGGGCAAAGGTTATCGGATGCGACATCAATCCAGTCGCCTACTGGATTGTACGCGAAAGTCTGAAACCCGTCGATATTTCCAAGCTGCGCCATTACTTTCGAGAATTGGAACAGTCCGCTGGTGCGCGTATCAAAGCGCTGTACCGCACCCGCTGTGCCCACTGTAAAGAGCCAGCCGAAACGCTGTATGCCTTCTGGATTAGGTCAATCCCGTGCAAACATTGTGGACACGAGGTATTTCTGCACAAACGCAGTCTGTTGAACGAGGGCAGTAGTCGGAATCGTCCGCTTTCTCCCAGTAATCCAGCTATGGTTTTTTGTCCGTGCTGTACGAGACTTTTTGAATGGGGCGGCACGCAGCCTGCTGTCTGCCCAGACTGTGGTCATCGATTCAATCCCTATCAAGGTTATTACAATGGTGGGTTTTATCACTGCCCGCACTGCGGGAACGCGAACTCTTCCCTGCTGGCTACCATTAGAGGGGGGGCTTCGCTTGCCGAGCATCTGATAGCCATCGACTACTGGTGTCCCCGCTGTCGAACGCGATTATACAAAACCCCAGACGAAGAGGACCGACGGCTTATCGCACATTGTGAGGACGAGTTTCGTGCGAGGCGCGATTCCTTCGTCCTGCCCTACCAGAGGATACCCTCTGGAGCGTCGTCCCACCGCTGGAGACAACATGGTTACCGCTACTATCGCGAGTTGTTCAACCACCGCCAGATCATTGCGCTCAACTATCTTATCGCGGGAATCCGTTCCATAGAGGAGGCAGAGTATCGAAACTCTTTCTTTACGATATTGTCCAACATGCTTGAATACAACAACATGATGACACCTTACAATTATCCGCACCGAAAGCTGCACCACCTGTTCAATTATCATGCAATGCCGTTAACGACCACCCCCGTCGAGAACGCTGTTTGGGGGGCATTTGAGGAGGGCGCGGGAACTTTTGTCAACTGCTACAAACGCTACGAAAACGCTAAGCTATACTGCATCAAGCCCTTTGAGAAATTCAAGAGCTCCGACGGACAAGTAGTTACGCTAATGTCTCGAAGCGAAAGCATACATGCCCAATTCGTCGGTTCATATCAGGAACTGCTGCAGACCGAAAGAGGAGCACTTCTATTTTGCTAGGACTCCTCGCACCTGCCAGAGATACCAGACGGCTCGGTGGACTTTGTGATTACTGACCCACCTTATTACGACAATGTTCATTACTCGGAACTATCCAACTTCTTCTACGTTTGGTTATCTCAGCTGGTGGACGATGTACACTTTGAACACGAGCTGGTACCCACCGAGCGGGAAGCGATCGTCAACAAAGGAATGGGCAAGAACCACGAGGACTACCGTACACTGCTTACCCAGGTGTTCAGGGAGTGCCATCGAGTGCTCAAGGATGCAGGAAGGCTCATCTTTACGTTCCACCATAGCAAGCGACAGGCATGGTGGACCGTGTTCGAAGCATTAACTTCGGCAGGTTTTCGTATCGTGGACTACTTCCCTGTACAAAGCGAGTATCGGGTCAACCCCCACATCCGCAACAAGCAGGCTATCGATATGGACCTTGTGCTCGTCTCCCAAAAACGCTCACTGCCGTATACCGTACTGTCCCCTTCGCCATCCGAAGCCCTGGAGAGAGCTGTTCAGATAGCTGGCTCCTACCGAAATGGAACCAAGACCCTGTTATTCCTGCACTTTGTGGGTGAACTTTTGCGTTCCGCAAGTTGCATCCCGGAGGATTTGCCGCCCTCTTATGAGTGGTTTGAAGCCGCTTTAGACCTTTTCGAGACGCTGGCAAACAGTGTGCCTGCGGAATCTCATGAGTCCAATATGACGTCAGTACAGCTGGCACTCTTTGACGACAAAGCGTCGTACGGTGACTCATAGCGGTAGAGAATAGTGGGCAACTCCTTTTGCCTTCAGCGTTCAACACAAGAGTTGACGCCTCCCCTGTACCTGCGCTATACTGAAACCGTTACAGGAGGGAAAGGGAATGCGACGCTTTGTGAACTTGAACGGACAGATGGTCTCACCAGCAGAGGCAAAGATCGACCTGTATGACCATGGCTTTCTATATGGAGATGGTGTCTTCGAGGGCATCCGTGTTTACAACGGACGCATTTTCAAACTGCAGGAGCATGTGGACCGCCTGTATCACAGCGCACGTGCGCTGATGATTGGTATCCCCATCCGCAAAGAGGAGATGACCGAGCGCATTAAATCCGTCGTGCGCGAGAACGCCGAGACCAACTGTTACATCCGGGTGACCGTCTCGCGCGGGGTGGGGCTGGGCTTGGACCCCAAGCACATCCGTCTGGAGCCAACCATCGCCATCTCCACCGCCGACCTCGCCCTGTACCCACGCGAGATGTACGAGAACGGCTTGCACGTGGTGACCGTATCGACCCGCATTCCGCCCGCGCAGTGTCTGGACCCGCGCATCAAGTCGCTGGGGCGATATATCAACAATATCCTCGCGAAGATGGAGGCGAACCGCGTGGGTGCGGGCGAGGGTTTGATGCTGAATATCGAGGGCTATGTGGCAGAGGCAACCGGCGATAACCTCTTCATCGTCAAAAACGGCGTGCTACACACGCCGCCGCCCTCCGCGGGCATCCTCGCGGGCATCACGCGCGCTACGGTCATGATGCTGGCGGAGCAGATAGGCATCCCTGTGCGCGAGACGATGATGACCCTGTATGATGTTTATACTGCAGATGAGGCGTTCCTCACCGGCACTGCCGCTGAGGTCATACCGATGGTGACGCTGGACGAACGCCCCATCGGCACGGGCAAGCCGGGAGACATCACGAATCGCATCATTGCCGCGTTTCGGGAACACACACAGAGCAGTGGCACGCCTGTCTGAGCAACGGTGCGAGGTTTGTGGGCGTTTTGCCGTGCAGTGGCGGGTGCATGCCGACGGTCCTCCCCGACTGTTGTGTACAGAATGCACCCGCCGATACCTGGCGCGGCTCGCCCCTGAAAAGGCTCCAGCATATTTCGCGCTGCTTCAACCAGCCGCCGTTCATCAGCAGGGATCGCCAATGACCGCCTGTCCGCGCTGTGCTACCGAAACCACCCTGCTTTCTGCACAGGGAGTAGCGGGCTGCGCCGATTGCTACCGTTACCTTTCGCACGCGGTGGAACAATGGCTCCAGCAGTGGTCACTGCCGCTGCGCCACGAAGGCGAGCCTCTGCCGGAAACCGCTCATCACCTGACCGCGCCCCCCGCGTCCATCAAGCCGGATGCTTTCTGGCTGCACTCACTGCAGCCGCTGCAGGTAATCATCAGCAGCCGTACCCGATACGCTCGCAACTTCGTGTGGGCGCGCTTTCCCTGGTGCGCCGATAGCGCGGAGCTGGAGCAGGTACGCACTCGTGTGGAGCGAGCGGCACGCCTCAGCTCATGGCGTTTCGCCATATCGCCCACGCACCGCATGAAGCCCTCCGAAAGACAACGGTGGATAGACCTGCGCCTTGCCAGCCCTCCGCTGCGCGACAATACCCTGTATGGCTCGCTGATTGTGGATGAAGCGTGTGCGGTGAGTGTACTGGTCAATGAAGAAGACCACCTGCGGGTGCAGGCTATCCTGCCCGGCCTGCAGATACGTGAGAGCATCGCCCTGGCCCGCGCTGCTCTGGAGGCACTGGCACTGCAAGACGAGCTGGCTTTCTCCGACAATTACGGATGGTTGACCACCTCCGCCCTCAACATCGGCTGGGGGTTGCGCGTCTCGGTCATGATGTACACGCCTGCCATCGAGCGAATGGGTCAGTTGCAAACGGTTTGGCAAGCTGCTGCGGAACTGGGCGGCACTATTCGCGGTCTGTATGGTGAGGGAACTCCTGCCAGTGCGTTGTTTCAGGTGTCCAACACACACAGCATCGGCATTGACGAGGCAACCGTGGCTGCGCAGGTGGCAGGCACCGCACAGTTTATTGCTCAGGCAGAGCAGCGTGCGCGGGAGCAACTGTTGTTAACTCAAGCGCGACAGTTGCACGAAGAGGTAGAACAGGTGTATCATAATCTTGGAAGGGAACGCACCTTGAGAGCTGCAGATGCCTTGCAGATGCTGTCGGTGGTCAGCCTTGCCGCAATGGCAGGGTGGGGACACCTGACCCCTGAGGTCTGGAAAGAGATGCTGATGGCGGTGCGCTGGGAGGCACCATACGACGACGCCGAATGGCGCGCCATCCGAATGCGAACACTGGTGCGGCAAGTGCGCAACGGATAGTTCACCCTTCGCTCATGCGCTTGCATCTGCAGGGTCAAAACGGGTAACCTAATAGGCGGAAGAACCTTTTGGTGGAGTAAGGTCGGCTTTGCAGGCGCTGTCGAAGGGAGATACCATCCGCAAGCACCGCCGCTGCCGATCAAGGAGGTCTTATGTCAGCAATGTGGCAGCGATTCACTGAGCGTGCTCGCCGCGTTATCTTCTACGCCCAGGAAGAGGCGGGACGTCTGGGTGAAAACTATGTCAGCACCGAGCACCTGCTGCTGGGGCTGGTTCGCGAACCCGATAGCGTTGCCGCACGTATCTTGGAGCGTATGGGCGTCAGCCTCAGTCGTGTGCGCAGTGAGATCGAGCGACAGGTCTCACGGGGAGAGGGAAGGCTCGGGCAGGAAACACAGCTGACCCCCCGCGCCAAGCGCGTGATTGATCTCGCCTATGACGAGGCACGCCAGCTCAACAACAACTATATCGGCACCGAACACCTGCTGCTGGGCTTAATCCGTGAAGGGGAGGGACTGGCAGGCAGGGTGCTGGCACGGCTGGGAGTAGACCTGGAACGCGCCCGTCGTGAGGTGATGGCGTTGCAATCCAGCGATAGCGGTGCACCCGCGCCACGCCAGCGTTCACGCACCCCCACGCTGGACGAGTTCGGTAGAGACCTCACCGAGCTGGCGCGTCAGGACAAACTAGACCCCGTCATCGGCCGCCATAACGAGATCGAGCGCGTCATCCAGATACTCTCCCGCCGCACGAAGAACAATCCTGTGCTAATTGGTGAACCCGGCGTAGGCAAGACCGCTATTGCCGAGGGTCTGGCACAACGCATCGTCACCGGGGATATTCCGGAGGTATTGAAAGACCGGCGCATCGTGGCACTGGATCTGGCTGGGCTGGTTGCCGGCACCAAGTACCGTGGCGAGTTTGAAGAGCGCATGAAGCGTGTACTGGAAGAGGTGCGCAAGGCACAGGGCGAGGTCATCCTGTTCATCGACGAACTGCACACGGTGGTGGGTGCGGGCGCGGCGGAGGGTGCAATTGACGCCTCCAATATCATGAAGCCTGCGCTGGCGCGCGGTGAGCTGCAGTGTATCGGCGCAACCACGCTGGACGAATACCGCAAATACATCGAGCGCGACGCCGCGCTGGAACGACGCTTCCAGCCGGTGCAGGTACGCGAGCCAAGCGTAGAAGAGGCTATCGAAATCCTGCGCGGGTTGCGGGAGCGCTATGAAACACACCATCGCGTCAAGATTGAAGATGACGCCATTATCGCAGCGGTGCGCCTCGCAGACCGCTACATCACTGACCGCTACCTCCCCGACAAGGCGATTGACCTGATAGATGAAGCCGCATCGCGAGTGCGCCTGCAGTACTCCCTGCCGCCGCGCGAACTGCGACAGGTCAAGCAACAGCTTGCCCAGATAGAGAAAGAACTGGAGATGGCGCACAAATCTGGCGACTATTCGCGCGTGCAGGATCTGCGCTCGCAGCGCACGGTTCTCCAGAACCGCGCCGCCGACCTGGAGCAGGAATGGAACCTGAAGCGCCAGGAGATGCGCACCGTGGTCACCGAAGACGAAGTGGCGCACATCGTGCAGTCGTGGACGGGCATTCCTGTCTCGCGCTTGATGGAAGCGGAGACGGTGAAGCTGCTGAAGATGGAAGAGGAGCTGCACAAGCGAATCATCGGTCAGCACGAGGCGGTGGTGGCAGTCAGCAAGGCGATACGGCGTGCCCGTTCCGGGCTGAAAGACCCCAAGCGACCGATAGGAACCTTCATCTTCCTCGGTCCCACCGGCGTTGGCAAGACCGAACTGGCGCGTGCGCTGGCGGCTTTCCTGTTTGACAACGAGAACAACCTCATCCGCCTCGACATGTCCGAGTACATGGAGCGGTTTGCGGTATCGCGACTGGTGGGTGCGCCTCCGGGCTACGTGGGCTATGAAGAGGGTGGTCAGCTCACCGAAGCGGTGCGCAGGCAACCCTACTCGGTGGTGCTGCTGGACGAGATAGAAAAAGCGCACCCCGAAGTGTTCAACATCCTGCTGCAGATTTTCGAGGACGGTCGCCTGACCGACTCGCAGGGCAGGGTGGTGGACTTTAAGAACACGGTTATCATCATGACCTCCAACCTCGGCGCGCGCTCCATTCAGGGCGAACCCAGTATGGGCTTCCTGAGCGCAAGCAAGCCCAAGGAGGAGACCGAGCGCGAATACGAGAGCATGAAGGGGCGCATCATGGAGGAGCTGAAGCGCACCTTCCGCCCCGAGTTCCTCAACCGCATCGACGAGATTGTGGTGTTCCACGCGCTGACCTTTGCCGAAATCCTGCAGATTGTGGACCTGATGGTGGGGCGCGTGGCACAGCAGGCGCGTGCGCAGGGCATCGAGCTGGAGGTCACCCAGGAAGTACGCGAGATGCTGGCGCGCGAGGGCTTCGACCCGCAGTTCGGTGCGCGCCCGCTGCGTCGTGCAGTGCAAAGACTGATTGAGGACCCGCTGGCGGAGGAAATCCTGCTGGGACGCTTCAGCGAGGGAGATACGGTGCTCGCCTCGCTGGACGAAGACGGCAGGCTGGTGTTCCTGAAGAAGGAAACCTCCGAGGCGGAGAACCCGCCAGAGCCTGCAGGAGTAGGCTAAGCGAAAAGCGAACATCCCGCCGGAAAACCGGCGGGATGTTCCGTTTGTAAGACCTCAGTCTACCCTCGCCCCGCTCCCGCCGGTACGCGCTCTTCCTGCAGGGATTCCTCGAGCGTTTCCTTGCCACGCTGGATGGTTCCTATCGCCTTTGCCAGCACCGCTTCGAGGTTGTTAAGCACATCGCGAGCATATTCATCCGCCCCACGCCGAATCTGACGCGCATCCTCCCTCGCGCTGGCAACGATATGTTGAGCCTGCTCTTTTGCCATCAACACAATCTCGCTCTGGTCTACCATGCGCTGTGCCTGCAGGCGTGCTTCCTCCAGAATGCGTGCCGCCTCCGCTTTACTCTCCTCGATAATGTGGTTTGCCTCCTCACGAGCGGTTTCCAGAATGCGGTCTCGCTCGCGCGTGACATTGCTGGCACGTTTCACATCCTCTGGCAACGAAGCGCGGATGCGGTTGACCAGCACAAAAAACTCATCGTGGTCCAGCCCAACCGTGAGCTTGAGCAGGGCAATGTACTTCGTGTTCTCTACCAGCTCCTCCAGCTGTTTCAGAAGTTGCAGGATCTCTATTGGTATCACCCCCCGTGATTGGCTTCCCGATTTGGCAATGTTCTCCCCAGTTTTCGATAGAGATACGGCTCGACCGCTTTGGGAACCAGTCCCTGTACGCTACCTCCCAGCCGGGCAATCTCCTTGACCACGCTGGAAGATAGAAAAACGTACTCGGAATTGGTCATCATGAAAATGGTTTCTATCTGTGGACACAGGCGCCGGTTGGTCAGCGCCATCTGCAGTTCGTAGTCGAAATCGCTGACTGCGCGCAGCCCCTTCACAATTACCTGCGCTCCACGCTTCATGGCGAAATCGACCAGCAACCCTTCGAAGCTCTCCACCTGCACGTTAGGCAAAGAGGCGCAAACTTCCTGCAAGATAGCCATGCGTTCTTCAACGGTAAACAACGGTTGTTTGGAAGGGTTGGGCGCCACCGCAACAATCAACTTCTCGAACAGGCGCGACGCCCGTACGATGATATCGTAATGCCCGCTGGTGACGGGGTCGAACGAACCAGGGTATACCGCTATTCTAAATGGTGCCATTTCAGCTCACCGTTGCCAGCACCGCCCTCGGCATGTTGCGCTGCATCGCGCTCTGCAGCAGACGGTGTTGGGGTTGTTGGAGTTCCGGATCGGCGCGCACCGTGTTGAAGGCTTCCTGTCGGGCTAGCTCCAGCAGTTCCGCATCGCGCAGGATGTCCGCCACGCGCAGGGAGGGCACGCCACTCTGCCTGGTGCCGTAAATCTCACCGGGGCCGCGCAGGCGCAGGTCTTCCTCTGCAATCACAAAACCATCATTGGTGCGCACCAGCACGTCCAGACGCCGATTGGCATCCTCGCCGTTCGAATCGCTGATAAGGATACAGTAGGACTGATGTGCCCCCCGACCCACGCGCCCACGCAGCTGGTGCAATTGCGCCAGACCGAATCGCTCTGCATCCTCAATCACCATCACCGAGGCGTTGGGCACATCCACGCCCACCTCGATGACCGTGGTGGAAACGAGGATGTCTATCTCGCCCGCGCGGAACCGCTCCATGATTTCTTCTTTCTCCATCGGCTTCATCTGTCCATGCAGCAAGCCCACGCGCAGTTCTGGGAACACCTCCTCCTGCAAGTGCTTTGCCAGATCCTCTGCCGCCTTTACCTGCAGCTTCTCGGACTCGGTTATCAGTGGGCAGACGACGTAAGCCTGCTGTCCCTGCTGAATCAGCTTGCGCACCGCCTCATACACCTGTGCACGCTGGTGGGCACGTTTGCGGTGTGTTTTCACCGGCCTGCGCCCGGGCGGCAGTTCGTCGATGATAGAGAGGTCGAGGTCGCCGTACAGGGTCATGGTCAGCGTGCGAGGGATGGGCGTGGCGGTCATGACCAGCACGTCAGGGTTCTCACCCTTTTCGCGCAGGGCGGCGCGTTGCAGCACCCCAAAGCGGTGTTGCTCGTCGATAATCACCAGCCCCAGCTTGCGAAACTCGACGCCCTCCTGAATCAGCGCATGTGTGCCCACTGCCACCTGCGTGATGCCTGTGGCGATGCGCTCGCGCACCGACTTTTTGCCGCGCTGGGTGAGACTGCCCACCGCCAGGTCCACAATGATGCCCAGTTTGCGGAACAGGCGCGAAAGCACAATGAAATGCTGTTCCGCGAGGATTTCGGTTGGAACCATCACCGCCGCCTGATAGCCGTTTTCCACGCACGCCAGTATCGCCGCCGCCGCCACGATGGTTTTGCCCGAACCCACGTCCCCCTGCAACAGGCGATTCATGGGATACTCCCGCGCCATGTCGCTCCAGATTTCCTCAATCACGCGCCTCTGGGCGCTGGTAAGGTCAAAGGGTACAATCTCATGCAACTTGCGCCAGAGTACCTCTTTGTCAATGCGGAATCGGATACCGGGTGCGCCGGTGGTCTCCGCAATCTTGCGCTGGGCGATGTGCAACTGCAGCAGGTAGAACTCTTCAAAAATCAACCGTCGGCGTGCGCGCTCCAAATGTTCCATGCTCTCGGGGAAATGGGCGTTGCGCACCGCCTCTGCGAAGGGCATCAGGTTCAGCCGACGACGCAGGTCTGGGGGCAGGCAGTCTATCAGTGCCGGCTCGTAGGCCTGCAGGGCGTTGTACATGATGCGGCGCAGGCGCGACTGCGGCAACCCTTCCGTCAGCGGATACACCGGCACGATGCGGTGTGCGGCGAGTGGGTCGCTGTCCGTCAGCGGCTCCCACTCCGGGGTCTGCATCTGGTAGTGATAGGGCGCCTGTTGCACCACACCGTATGCCACGATGTCCTGACCGCGCATCTTCAGGAACTTGTCCTTCAGATAGGGCTGATTGAACCACACCAGTTCCAGAGTGCCTGTGCCGTCATCGATAATGACCTTGGTAATGGTCATCTTCGGGCGCGGGGAGACGTTATCAACGGCAACGATGCTCCCATGCACCGTAACTGCCTCACCCGGAACCACCTGCGAAAGGGTGCGAAAGTGCGTGCGGTCCTCGTAGCGCCGTGGGAGGTGCATCAGCAGGTCGAACACGGTGTAGATGTTCAGTTTGGCAAGCACCTGCGCCAGAGCCTCGCCCACCCCTTTGACGAATCGCACTTCGTCATCCAGACTTCTCTGGCGGGCAAAGGCTGGAGAGGCCGCCGCTCGCGGAGATGATGTTTTGGAGGATACTGAACCGTCCATCCTTCCCCCATCCCACCGAAGATTGCGCCCTGCAGGGATAGATTGTAAACGTTCGGGAGGCGGTTTGTCAAGGAGCCTCGAGGGTGTTCGAGAAGTGGTAGGGGTCAGGCAATTGCAATAGTCTCGCAGAGTTGGCGACACAAAGCGATATCCTCTGTCATTCTGAGCGAAGCGAAGAATCTCTTTTGAGGTGCTGAGATGCTTCGCGTGCGCTCAGCATAACAGGAAAGTGTCGCTTCAGTCGCTGGAACAAGCCGCGAGGCGATTTATCGAACACCCTCTTCTTAGCTTGACAATATTTTCCCGATATGGTATAGTAGAAACGTCATTCGCGACAAAGTGGTTCCGAGTTCGACGACAGACGAGGAAGTCGCCTCAAGGGAGGGGCGCAGTCTCTCGTTTTTTCGTTATTGCCCGCGATTGGGCAACCGCGCACTGTAGCACCCCAACGATACGCAACGCCGCGTCTGGAGAGGCTTTGCCGCTCCACGTACTTCCGTTAAAACCCAAAACACTTTTCAGGAGGTACAGACATGCGACGTTTCCTGGTGTGGTGCGCTTGTGCGCTGTGGGTAGTGGCTACAGTGCAGGCACAAGACGCGCTCAACGTGCAGACCAGTGGTCTGCTGGATGTGTACGCGGGCTACAATTTGAACAATCCGCCCGCCACGGCGCCCGGCGCGAACCAGAACACGGTGCGCGCGTTTGACCAGCGTTCTGGGGCACTGGCACTCAGCCTGCTGGAGGTCAACCTCACTCAGAAGCCAGAACCGCTCGGATTTACCGTGACCTTGACCGCAGGCAAAACCGCTGACATCGTGCACTACATGCCGGGCGAGGACAAGTTCAAGCTGTTTCAGCAGGCGTTTGTGAGTACGCAGGTTGGAAACTGGACCATCGACCTCGGCAAGTTTGTGACTGCGTTGGGGGCGGAGGTGATCGAATCCTCAGCCAACGACAACTACTCGCGCTCGCTGCCGTTCGTCTACGCCATCCCCTTCTACCATACCGGCATCCGCGCCTCCACCGGTCTCGGCGCAGGATGGAGCTTGCAGGCGATGGTGGTCAACGGCTGGGACATCACTGAGGAGAACAACGGTAAAAAGAGCTTCCATGTGGCGTTCGGCTACTCCAGCGACCAGATAACCTTCGTACAGAACGTTATCACGGGCGACGAGGCGATTGCACCGGCAAGCGGGGCACGCACGGTGCTGGACACGGTGCTGTTCTACAAGTTTGGCGCGGATAAAGTCGGTCTCAACGTCGACTTTGGCGAGGACAAGTCGGCATCTGCAAAGTGGCTCGGCTACGCGCTATACTACCGGCGCGCCCTACCCAAAGACCGCGCTGTCGCCCTGCGTTACTCCTACTTTGACGACAAGGACGGCTTCCGCACCGGAGTGGTGCAGAAGCTCAGCGAGTTCACGGTGACCTACGAGTACCCCATCGGAACATCGGTGAGCCGCTTCGAGATACGGCTTGACCGCTCGAACCAGCCGTTCTTTTTAGACAGCGGGGGCACAGCCAGCAAGAAGGAGCAAATCACCGTGGTGTACTCGCAGGTCTTGAGATTCTAAGGAGGTGCCGACATGCAAACACTTGCACGATGGTTTCTATCGAAACGACTGATGTTCGCGGGCGGGCTGTTTGCGATGCTGACGTTGACCGCCTTGCGGGCGTGGGCGCAGGAGAACCCCAGCGTGGAGCAGACCCTTGCCAACCACAAGATGCTGCTGGACACCATCTGGGTGATGGTCGCCGCCTTTTTGGTGTTCTGGATGCAGGCAGGGTTCGCGTACGTCGAAGGCGGACTCACCCGCGCCAAGAACACCAACAACATCATGATGAAGAACCTGATGGATTTCTCCATTGGTTCGGTGGCGTTCTGGGCGGTCGGTTTCGCGTTCATGTTCGGCGATGGCAACCCGTTTATCGGCTTGAGCGGATGGTTTCTCAGTGGAGCCGATAACTCGCCTGCGACAGGAGATGCCTATCAGGGCGTCTACAGCGCGCTGAACTGGACGGGCGTGCCGCTGTTCGCCAAGTTCATGTTCCAGCTGGTGTTCGCCGCGACCGCCGCGACCATCGTTTCGGGAGCGATGGCGGAGCGCACCAAGTTCAGCACCTACCTCATCTACAGCTTTGTGGTCACCGCGTTCATCTACCCTGTTGTCGGGCACTGGGTATGGGGCGGTGGCTGGCTGGCAAAGCTGGGCATGTGGGATTTCGCTGGTTCCACTGTGGTACACTCCACCGGGGGATGGCTCGCGTTGGTTGGCACCATCATGCTGGGTCCACGCATCGGTAAGTACTCGCGTGATGGCAAGCCGCAGGCTATTCCGGGGCATTCGTTGCCGATGGCAACGCTGGGGGTGTTCATTCTGTGGCTGGGCTGGTTCGGGTTCAATCCGGGCTCCACGATGGCGGCGGACGCCTCGATTGGGCAGATTGCCCTAACCACCAACCTGGCAGCAGCGATGGGCGCCATCGGCGCAGTGATAACCTCCTGGCTGTCGCTGAAAAAGCCGGACGTCAGCATGGCGTTGAATGGCGTGCTGGCGGGACTGGTCGCCATTACGGCTCCCTGCGCCTTCGTGTCGCCCCTGTCGGCAGCCATTATCGGGCTGGCGGCAGGCGTGGTGGTGGTGTTCTCGGTCATCTTACTGGATCGGGCGAAGGTGGATGACCCCGTGGGCGCGGTGTCGGTACATGGCGTGTGCGGCGCGCTGGGTACCATCGCGTTAGGGCTCTTTGCGCAGGAAGGCTACGCTCCACCCAACACGACGGGCAACGGCTTGCTGTTCGGCGGCGGGTTTCAGCTGCTTCTGGCGCAAACCATTGGCGTCGTGGCTGTCCTTGCGTGGTGCGTGGTGACGGGGCTGATTCTGTTCGGCTTGCTCAAGGTGACGGTGGGCATCCGCGTCTCGCCTGAAGAGGAGATCGAAGGGCTGGACGTGGGCGAACACGGCATCAGCGCTTATCCGGACTTCGTGCTGGCAACGCCCGGACAGTTCAGCCTGAGTGGGGCTGGGCTAACAGGCTCTGCAGCCGGCTCCCGCGTGACTGCACCCGGACTGGAGAACCCATCGCCGGAAACAAACACGTAACAGGCAGGAGGTAATCACCTATGGTCAAGGTTGAAGCCATTATCCGTCCACAGAAGCTGGACGACGTCAAAGCCGCACTGGACGAAATCGGCATTGCGGGTATCACCGTGACCGAAGTGCATGGTTCGGGCAAGCAAAAGGGCTACACCCAGACCTACCGCGGCGCGGAGTACACCATCAACCTGCTGCAGAAGGTGAAAATCGAGGTAGTCATACCCGAGAACCTTGTGGAGCAGGTGGTGGAGGTCGTTCAGGAGGCGGCCCGAACGGGCGAAATCGGTGACGGGAAAATCTTCCTCATCCCTGTTGCCGACGCTATCCGTATCCGAACCGGCGAGCGCGGCGATTCAGCGGTCAAGTAGCTTGCACCCTCCGCCCCTCTTCCCCAGTGGAAGAGGGGCGTTTTCCTCAAACTGCGCTGCATGAGCATAAGCGAGTGCTACCTCTTTGCGGGTGCATCTGGAAGCGGCTCAATCGTCGCCGACCTCGCCAAAATTGCCTACGAGAATGCCGAAGTCAAACAACGTCACCTCCTCGTCACCGTCTAGGTCCGCCTCTGCGTTCCAGTTGCTATCGCCAGGCATCGAGCCGAACGCCGC
>Ga0209478_1000921_pt1 | contig 27685 bp, 21 predicted proteins | sample DewCreD2012metaG_5_FD_184109 | JGI IMG/M metagenome (GOLD analysis project Ga0209478, IMG submission 184109) | Hot spring sediment bacterial and archeal communities from British Columbia, Canada, to study Microbial Dark Matter (Phase II) - Dewar... ...
CAGGCCAGTTGTTCTGGCTTCGCCGGCGTCCCTCGCTCGCGGAAGAGTGGCAATTGTATGAACTTCCCTGTGAAGAACCCACCGTGCACCGTGTGCGGGCGTTTGACATCACAGGGGATGGCAAACCGGAGATAATCCACGTCCCCTTGCATGGGCGCGACAATACGGCCCAAGGAAACTGGACAAATGGCCGGCCTGTGCGTGTGGTTGCCTTACACATTCCTGAAAAGGAGCCAACGAAGAAAGAGAACTGGAAAGTCGAAGTGCTCGCGGAAGAGCTATATGTCACGCATAACTTCTGGCCGGCCTTCCGAGATCGTAACCAGTCTCCCTTCCGGTTTCCTGGTATCCTCGTCACCAGTTACGAAGGGGTCCACGTCATCGAGCGCGTGGGGAACCAATGGCGGACCCGGCGGATCGGTACGGGTCACCAGGAACGTCCCCAAGCCAGCCGAGGAGCCAGTGAGGTGAAGAGCGGCTGGATCGGCATCCCGGTCATTGCCACGATTGAACCCTGGCACGGGCACGAGGTGGTCGTCTATCTTCCACCCAAGGCCGATCAGCATCTTTGGCAACGCCATGTCATCGATCAGGAATTGCGGTGGGGTCACGCTGTCTGGTTCGCCGACGTGGATCAGGACGGTCTAGAAGAATTGATCGTGGGGGTGCGTGACGATCCCAACCCCAAGGCGGGCGACCGGCACACCCTCCGGCGGGGCATACGGTTGTATCGCAGCACCGACGACACTGGCACGAAATGGGAACGGCATCTACTAGAAAATGGGGGTGTCGCCGTGGAAGACCTTTGCGCTGCTGATCTCAACGGCGATGGCCGTATCGACATCATTGCAGTGGGCCGGCAAACCGGTAACGCCCGAATCTACTGGAATCGCGGACGGTAAAGTTGAACAAGCCACTTCTTCGCTCTTGGATTCCAAGGCTACTCTCCTCTCCTTTGTGCCGTGACGGACCAACCGTCCCGGCTTTCGATTCGGCCTTGCGGTTCGATGATGCCCACCTCCTTTCTCGACGGAACTGTCACTGCAAGGTCATTGGGTAAGATCGTGAAGGAAAGGCACTGACCGCAGAGTTTGGGGGACCTTACCTACCAATGCGATGTGTTGGTCGGCGGATAACCTGCCGATAGTACCTCAAGGAATCGATCAACCTACACTGTCGCTAGAGCCGATACTACCGTCAAGACTGTTGCAGAGCATAACCTGGCTAAAGGTGGGTGGGGGAAATCGGCATGCGACGGATGCAGGGTGGATTGCCGGCCTGGCGTGCGATTGTCTTGGGGTTGAGTTGGCCAACGATTGTTGCTGCCCAGCAATGGACAGAACCAGCCGCGTTGCCGCTAGCGCCACTGCCACAGCCGTCCACTTCTACACCAACGCCAGTTCCAGTCAGTGAACCTTCAGTGCCCTGGCAGCCGCCTCGGCGAACAGTGCGCGATGTCGAGATATTACACGGGAATCAGCGGGTTTGGCCTCCTCCATCGCCGCGCCCATGGCCAGTTCTGATCATTCCTGTGGCGACTCCTGCTCCGTCCTCGGCTAGCGAGAAAGCCGCCTCTCGATCCGATAAGGACGAAACCAAACCCGCCGTTGTCGAATCCCGAACCATCATCCTGGCCTCGCACGCCGGTGTCTTGACTCCATCGGGAGAGACATTAGCTTCGGCAGCTCCGTGGTTGAATTCTTCAGTATCCCATTCCCCGCCGCCAGGTAGTGGAGGCTTTCCTGTCCCCTGGTACCCTTCCCCCATGGTAGCATCTGCCGCCCCACCTGCTGCTACTACTCCACCTCAGGTGATCGTGCTCCGGGATCGGGAGGGTGACTCTCATCCGTCACCAAACCCGTCTGTTTCATCCACAGAGCAGACTCGTGGCATTACACTTAGTCACGAATTCCTCCTGGGGCTTGGCGGAGGAGTGATTGGTTTGGGAATAGGGGCGTGGGGCTGGCGCCGACGCAAGATGTCTTCCCCGTATCGTGGGACGCATCCGTTACCGTATGTGCCCCTCGGCGGCGACGGCGTGTTGCTGATGGGGCGGTACAACGCTGGCCCTCGACCCACCACGGCTGAGAAGTTTGACATCGGCCCTAGTTACGCCGCCCTGCGGGAAGAAAGGAAGAAAATCGAAGCTCAGAATCAGCAAGCCTTGGTCGAGTTTATTCTGGGTCAGAACGTTGCCTTGCACCAAGAGTTGTATGGCTCGACAGCGGATTCCTTACCCATGGCAGAGGAATGCCACGAGGGGGAGACGGCCTTGATTCCCTCGGAAAAGGCGTAGGGTGCGTCTGCCTCGATCCCCAAGCAGTTGCCCTCCCGCGGATAAGCTCCTTGCCTCCAATCGGTCGCCTCGCCGGATCGGGACATGGTTCAAGGCCCCACGGTTCGAGTAGGGATAGATCGGATCGTCATTGAAACCCACTGAACAGGAGGATCATAGCGATGCCGGAAAGTCATCCTCTTTATATCGGCATGGATTTAGGAACGTTCAAGACTTCAGTGGCCAGTTCGGCTGGTTATCGGGATGTCATCCCGACGGCAGTGGGATGGCCGAAAGATCACATCGCCCGCACGATGCTAGGCCGGGATGTGGTTTTCGGGCAGGACTTGACAGAGCACCGACTCGCCTTGGATATCATTCGGCCTTTCGAGAAAGGAATGCTGAAATATGGCGATCCTGCAACCTGTGGACTGAGTGAGAAGCAAATGGAGAAGTACGCCTTGGCGACTCGGCTCATCATCGAGTACGCCGTTCATCTCGTCCATCCTGAACCCCAAGATACTGCCCGACCGATTTATGGCGTCATCGGAGTTCCCGCACGGGCCAGCGTGAAAAACAAGCAGTTCATCCTGGAAGCGGCAGGTCATGTCTTCGATGCTGTGGCAGTGGTGTCGGAGCCGTTCTCGATCGCCTACGGGATGAACCGCCTCACCGATGCCCTTGTCGTGGACATCGGAGCTGGCACAATCGATATCTGCCCGATCTATGGCGTTTATCCAGCGGACGAGGAGCAAATCACCATCGGCTTGGGAGGAGATGCCGTTGATGAAGAGTTTGAAAAGCGCCTGAAGGCTAAGTATCCCCGTGTGCAGATTTCCCGGAATATGGTGCGGGAGATTAAGGAGAAATTTGGTTTCGTCAACGCAGTAGGCGAGCAAGCGCTCGTGAATCTCCCTGTCGATGGCAAACCCACACCTCACGACGTGACAGAACCTCTCAAGGCGGCTTGTCAGGTGCTGGTCGGTCCGATTGTGGAAGCCATACGCAAGCTGATCGCACGCTTCGATCCAGAGTTTCAAGAAAAGTTGCGACAAAACATTATTCTAGGCGGAGGCGGCAGCCAATTGAAGGGCTTGGATCGTGTTATCGAGCAGGCTCTGACAGAATATGGCGGGGCCAAAGTGACACGAGTGACCGATGCCACTTACGCTGGTGCTGTGGGAGCATTGAAACTCGCTATGGCGATGCCGCCGCAAGGCTGGACAGCCCTGAATACCCGCAAAGGCAAAAGCCGTAGCAACACGGGCGAGGCCAAACAGGCCGCCTGAGCATCGACACGCAAGCTCCTCTAAGCTGTCGAAACAGATAAAGCATTCTTCTCCCCGGCGACCTGTCCGCCGGGGGATTTTTCTTTTCTGAAACTGTACCTGCGGCGTTATCCCCTAGACCGTGGAAAAGTGTCTTTTTCTGCCGCTTCACGGTCTAGCGGATATTTTGGTCTTCACCAGGAGGTAACTCCCGGCATCGTCTACTCAAGTTGCAGGCCGGAATCACCATCGTGTCCCCAGCGTGCAAAGATACGTTTGGTCTCTACAATTCCCCGTGGGAGGCAAAGGCTGGCCGGAGCAGGAGCACACATGGAAACGTAGGGATGGATGATGAAGGAGTCAGAAGATGTTATTCATCTCCGTATCAGGGGTGAGGGGAATTGTCGGTGAAAGCCTAACCGCTGAAGTGGCGGCTCGTTATGCTGGTGCCTTTGCCACGCTGAGGTCGGGTACCGTCGTTGTGTCGCGGGACAGTCGGCCCAGTGGGGAGATGTTACGCCATGCTGTGATTGCAGGACTGATGGAAACGGGTGTAACGGTTCTGGATGCTGGAATACTTCCCACACCCAGTTGCGGCCTCGCCGTTCGACACCATCGTGCAGCGGGAGGTATTCAGATCACGGCTAGTCACAATCCCGCACCGTGGAACGGACTGAAATTGTTCAACGCGGACGGGGCGGTGTTATCTTCTGAGGCAGGTGCCGCTGTCCGAGACTGTTTCCACCACAACACACTTCGCCGTGCTCCTTGGAATCAGATGGGTCAGGTCCAGGTTCCACCCGACATCACTCCGGTTCATCTTGAGGCAGTTCTGGATAGGGTGAGCGTGGCGGCGATAGCGAGCCAGCGCTGGCGTGTCTTTCTCGATGCGAACGGCGGCGCTGGGGGCAACCTGGGACGGCAACTGCTCGCCGAGCTGGGTTGTGAAGTGGTGCTCTATGGGGGTGAAGCCGACGGCCAGTTCCTTCACCCTCCTGAACCAACACCGGAACATCTGGCCGAGGTGGCCCCTTGGGTGATCCGCAACGCGGCCATGATCGGTTTTGCTCTAGACCCCGATGCCGACCGCTTGGCTTTGATCGATGAACAAGGACGTTGTCTTAGCGAGGAGCTGACCCTAGCCTTGGCGGTCGAGTATCGCCTGCGTCAAGACAAGGGACCGGTGGTGATCAACATGTCCACCTCTCGCCTGATCGAGGACATTGCGCGGCGGCATCATTGCCCCTGCTATCGCGCACCAGTCGGTGAGGCTCATGTCGTCTCACGCATGCGGGAAGTGCAGGCCGTTATCGGCGGGGAAGGAAATGGCGGAGTGATCGATCCGCAAGTGGGATGGGTCAGGGACCCATTCGTCGGGATAGCTTACATTCTGGCTCTGCTCGCCGCAGAAAAGAAAACCCTTTCCGAGTGGGTAACTCAGTGGCCCCAATATGTTATGCATAAGACCCGCTTGCCCATCGCGCGTTCGTGCCTGGAGGAGGCCTATCCTCTCTTGACCAGGCACTTCCCCGATGCTCACGTTGATCGCGAGGACGGCTTGCGATTGGAGACTGAAGAGTGGTGGCTCCACCTGCGCCCCAGCAACACAGAGCCTCTCGTTCGGCTGATTGTGGAAAGTTCATCGGAAACACAGACCCAACAGGTGTGCCAGCAGGTGAAGGAGTTGCTTGCGCCGCTCATGCACCATCCCGCTGCCTTCCAGGAAGCCGGATTGCAGGATCACACCCTCCTATCGCGGGCGCAAGATAGAGAGAAGAACGGCCGCGAATCGGAACACACAAGATGAGCAGGGGAGGAGCGGCAGAGGGCATGGTAGTCATCCGGCTTGGCCGGCGAAACATTCGGGTTGGTTTCTCATGGATACAAGGGAGTCAGCATTATGAAGGTGCGTCTAGCAGTCAATGGAGCGGCGGGACGTATGGGCCAGAGGATTATTGCCTTGGCTCATCAGGAATCGGACATGCAAGTGGTAGCGGCTATTGATGCCCCCACCAGCCCCGCTCTCGGCCGTGATGCCGGAGAGATAGCAGGGATCGGGACAATTGGTGTGCCTATTACTTCGGAATTGCCTTTGTCTGTGCATCCCGATTGCGTCATCGACTTTTCGACACCCGCTGGAACCAAGTCCATTTTAGCGGTATGCGTGGCGCGCCAGATACCCTTGATCATCGCCACCACAGGCCATAGTGCGGAACAGAAAGCTGAGATTGAAGCCGCAGCGCACCAAACTGCTATTCTCTTCTCCCCCAATATGAGCTTGGTGGTCAACCTGCTCTTTAAGCTCACCCGCATCACGGCAGAAGTGCTCCGCGGTAAGGGGTTCGATGTCGAGATCGTCGAGCGGCACCATCGGTTCAAGAAAGATGCTCCCAGTGGCACAGCCTTGCGCTTTGCCGAAATTATCCGGGAAGTACAGGGAGGGCGTTTCATCTACGGTCGGGAAGGACTAACCGGCGAGCGGTCGGCGGAGGAAATCGGCATCCATGCCATCCGGGGAGGAGATAACGTCGGAGAACACACGATTATCTTCACGACTCTCGGCGAAACGCTGGAACTGGTGCATAAAGGACATAGCCGGGACAGCTATGCTCGCGGGGCTTTGCTCGCGGCAAAGTACCTCGCCAATCGCCCCGCCGGTCGCTACACGATGGATGATGTTTTAGGACTGTCATGATCTGCTGGAGTTGTCTTCCTGAAGGCCATCGTGCCACGGGCTAATGGCTGCAACGGCTGATTGTCTACAGGTTCTGGGGCACAGGGATCAACCGGTAATGCCCTCTCCCAAACCACAATCCAGCACAGTGACCGGTTCCGAGAGAGGGGTCAGATGGACGATTCCCAGGGCTGCCGGAATCAGGAGGACATCGCCGGCCGTCAGGGATTCTGTCTGTCCCCCCCATGCCAAGGTAGCCGTTCCTTTCAATGCAACGAGAATGTGGCAGCGGCCTGGGTTCCCCACCGCTGCGGGTCCGAACAACGTCCAACGTTCCAGGGTGAAATAGCTGCAGTGAATCAAGCCTTCTCGCCTCACGTTGCCGTTCATGACCACTGCAGGCTGGACTGGCTGGCACGGTCCGCGGGACCAATCAATGCAAGCCAAGGCTTGTTCCACTTGCAAGGGACGCGGCTGCCCAGTGACAGGATCAACACGGTCCCAATCGTAGAGGCGATAGGTCACATCACTGGCCTGCTGGATTTCAAAGATTAGCAGTTCCGCCCCCAAGGCATGAACAGTTCCCGCGGGCAGGAAGAGGCAATCTCCGACTTGGGGGACGAAGTCGTGGAGCGTTTCCGCGACGCGCCCCTGTTGCAGGGCTTGCCGGAAGGAGGCTTCAGTCACTTGAGAATGCAAGCCAGCATAAATCCGGCTCCGCTTCGGATGCCGATCCAGGACCACCCAAGCTTCCGTCTTACCGCAAGGCCCAGCCCCCAGTCGAGCAGCCTGCTCGTCATCGGGATGCACCTGGACCGACAATTCCCGCTGCGCATCGATGAATTTGAGCAGCAAGGGAAACTGCCCGGACTTTCTCCACTGCTGCTGTTGCTGGCCCAGGATGCCATCGACTTCCCGTTGCAGTAGCTCGCGCAACGTTGCTCCCCTCCAATGGCCGTTACTCACCACACTTGGATTGCCTGGGAGGTCGCTGATCAGCCAGGCTTCACCAATCGGCTGCTGGCCGGACCAACTCTGCCGCAACAACGCGGGCAATCGCTGCCCACCCCAGAGCATACTTTTGAAGATCGGCTCAAATCGTAGGGGGTACAGAGATCGCATGGAAACCTTCCCTTGAAGCCATCTTTCCCAGGACGAAGGATGCGGCTTAGCCGAGCGAGCGCTCGCCGCGATGTTCATCACCCCGTGTGCCACCGTTGGGAAATCATCCGCCACACCGGAGACCGGAACGAATGGTACTTTCCGTCAGGTTATTGCCGGGGGAGACTCGTGAGGACTCTATCTTGCGCAAGTTCGGCAGGGGTGGCGCGTTTCTTGAGTGAAAGTGAATGAGACAGATGACAGGAAACAACCCCCTACACTGAGGAGCATCCCCATGATCCGCATGCCGCTCGTGCTCGCCACTGGTGTTATTCTGGCCTGGACTGCTGCAGAGGCATCCGCCCATCCGCCTGCTGTCATCATCCATCCCACTGTGCCGCCGTTCGGACCGCCGCGCGTACTACCTGTTGCTCCGGTGGTTCCTGGACCGATCGTGTATCCGCCGGTTGGTCCGCTCGTGCCGTCTCCTGTGCTGCCCCCCTTGGTACGGCCGGGCGTGGGGCGTGACTTCGTCGTTTACATTCGCCCCGCTCCCCTGACTCCGTGGACAGTTTACGGCCGTTATGATACCCGTTTGGAAGCTACACGGGTAGCTCGCTGGTTGGAAGCAAGCGGTTATCTGACCCGGATCGATAGCGTCCCTGGCTGGTGAGGAATTTCTGAGGCGCGTGTTTCCAGGATATGTTGGGGACTCTCCGGCACACCATCGCGGAGCATAACTCAGCCGACCCAAGATGGCCCCCAATACGTCAAGGCCCGCCCCGAACCCGGCGGGTCTTTCTGTTTCCCGTTGTTTCCCGCCCCAATACGTTATGAGACGGAAATACTTCGGGAACACCCGGCCGTCAGCCGACTCGCTCTAACATGACTCCACTGTTCCGATGGCATAAAGGAAGCGGGTGTCTAAGAATCATTTGGTCATTTTTTCAGTTTCACGGTAATGGCCAACGGTTCGCTCTGAAGCTGGACAATTCCAAACCCGTCCATTCCTTCTTGGCTTCCTAACGGAGCCGGTTTGATACCGGTGCTGAGTGTAGCCGTTAGCTTGTACGCGCCGCTATCTGTCCAATACGCGAAATGAGAGCGTCCGCGGAAACCACTCGTCAGCTCTGTTACGCGGAAGGCAATGGATTTGCCGGGTGCCAAGGTTTCGGCCCTCGGAATGCGGAATTCACGGGTGAAAGCCAAAGGCGGTGTCAGATTGAGTGCCCCCGTGCCCTCAAGCTTGAGTACGAGACGCACCGGGTCGCCGCTGGTCCAGATTTCCACAGGCTTGTCGCTGATGTTGGTGATTTCCACCGTCACCTCCACCGCCGGTGTCGGCAACGGACGTCCCGACTCGGCAGCCTTTTCCACCTTCTTCTTGTACTCGGCCGGGTTCAAACCGCCCGTATCCAAGATGTACTCGGTTTTGCCCGTGACGGTAATCCGCAGAGGAACGCTCCGCTTGTCCTTGGAGGTGGACTGGGACTGGACCTGGGCCGAACCAGGGGTGGGCTGGGGTTGCTGTTCTCCTCGTGCGGCGAGGGTCAGCCCCATGCTCGCCGCCCAGATCAGGACTGAAGCCTTGATCCAGCGGGCTTTCCTGTTCAGAAATGCCGCGGATTTTCGCGGCATACACACTGTAGTAGATGACATAGTTTAGCCTCCAGGGTCCCAGAAATACGTTGGACTGATACGCTCGATACAGTTGCGAGCCATTCTCCCGTTAGTTTCCAGGTAGCGGATGAGTGAGCTGTCACCTCTGTTTTCCGACGAAGCACCCGCCTGCCAGGATTGCCCGGCACGGAAGTTATAGCAGGTATAAGCAATACTCCCGGAACAAAGGGTGAAAAGATTAGGGTGGGATAGGCCGTTTGGGAATCAGGGGGAGCTTGGCGAGGGAAATCTCCGCTGTCGCAGCCGAACAGCGTCGATAGAATGAACATGGGGGAAACATTTTTCACCAGAATGTGGGCCGACGCGTGATGGACGAATTGCAGCATGAATGCGGCGTGGTGGCGCTGTATTATCTGCCGGGTCACGCCGAGCGGTCGTCGGTCTGGCATGGCGATCCGGAGCAACTGTCGCGGCAAATGCCTCGGATGCTCCTCGACTTACAAAATCGAGGGCAATTGGCGGCGGGAATGACCACCTACAATCCGCAGCGGGAACAGTTGCTCGATACCTATAAGGATGTGGGAACGGTTATCGAGGCGTTCCGGCTCAATCATCCGCATAAGTATGCCAGCATCATGGAGGAATACGCGGGTCGTGCGGCCATCGGCCATACCCGCTATGCCACCTGCGGAGCGACGGATCGCCGGTATGCCCAGCCCTTCGAGCGCCGCCACGGTTGTAAGTGGAAATGGTTTGCCTTCGCTTTCAACGGCCAATTGACCAACTTTGCGGAACTCCGCCGCCAGCTCCTCGCCAATCACGATTACCACTTGACCCGCAACAATGATACCGAAGTGATTTTGCATTATCTGGCCCACGAGTTGCGAGGGGATAGCCGTCCGGACCTGGTCGAGGTTTTTGCCCGCCTGGCGGAAAAATTCGATGGCGCTTACAACATCGTCTTTCTTAATGCCCTAGGTGAGATGGTCGTCCTGCGGGACCCCTTGGGCATCCGCCCGATGTGTTATGCCATAGATGGACCGGTTTTCGGGGCCGCCAGCGAAAGTGTGGCTTTGCAAAATCTCGGCTTCCGCAACATTCGCTCCCTGCAACCCGGTGAGTTGATTCTGATCCGTGAAGGGCGGCTCTCTCTGCATCGTTATGTCCGGAAATCACGTCCGGCCCATTGCTTTTTTGAATGGGTCTATTTTGCCAATGTGGCCAGTACCTTGGATGAGCGCAGCGTGTATCTTGTACGGGCCCGCCTTGGAGAAGAACTGGCCCGCCAGGAAAAGGCTTTGGGGCGTGTGCCGCTCGATCCGGCAGATACCATCGTCGTGCCCGTACCGGATACCGGCAAAGCGGCGGCGGATGCCATGGCTTTCGCCTTGGGCTTGCGTTCCGTAGAAGGCCTGATCCGCAATCGTTATGTGGGCCGGACCTTCATCGAGGGAGACAATCGGGCGGACAAGGTCCGCCTGAAGTTTACCCCGTTACGGGAGGTCCTCGCCGGCAAACGGGTGTTGCTAGTCGAGGACTCCATCGTGCGGAGCACGACCTTGAAAAGCCTGCTGCATCACCTCCGGCAGCAAGGTGAAGCCAAAGAGGTCCATGTCCGCGTCGCCTGTCCGCCTATCATCGCCCCGTGCTTTTACGGAATCGATATGAGCACAGTCGGGGAACTGTTTGCCCCACGCTTTCTCAGCGGCAAGACCCCCACCCTCGCCGAGCAAGACGCTATGGCCCAGGAATTGGGAGCGGACAGCCTGTTTTACCTGCCCGTCGATGCGCTGGCGCGGTGCATCGATCTGCCGGCGGATCAGTTATGTCGAGCATGTGTCACCGCGCAATATCCTACCTCCGCCGGCCAGCAGTTGTATCAATTGGCCCTCTTGCGGCGCGATCAGCAACCGGTCAATGGCCGAACCTACGAACAGCCGGAACCGTTGACGTCCTTACCCTCGGTTAGTGCCCCGCCGCAGTAAGCGTTCCTCTCTTCTTGGAACACCCGGCAGTGAGGGATATTTCAACCCAGGTGCCGCACAAGCCAGCGAGTCAAGTCGGCTTGCTGAGCGGCTGCCCATTGCTCCGGGTTGCCGATGGGGATCCAGCCCTGGGCTTCCACGACATAGAAGGGGTATTGCTGGGCTAAAAGGATGACGGCATCGGTGATTTCGTATTCGCCGCGAGGGGACAAAGGCAACTCTAAGTCGAAAACGCGGTGCGGGAAAAGGTAGGCCCCGATGTTGGCCCATTGAGGGGGCGATAGATCGGTGGGTTTTTCGACGATCCGGTCCAAGGTACCATTTGGGCGGCGGAAGACGATGCCGAACAGATGGGGTGTCGTGACAGGGTGGACGAGCAAGCCTTGCGGCACGGCGGCCAAGCGTGTCAGATCGGCAGCACGGATCAGATCGTCTCCGTTGACTACCAGGCAGCGCTCGCTCGCCACATGGGGACGGCAGGACATCAAGGCATGCCCCGTCCCCCGCGGTTGTTCCTGATAGACGCTCACCCAGTGGCGAATATGTCGTTGCTTGCGAAGATAATCCTCGATCTGTTCCGCCAGGTGATGGACGACGACGATCAAGCGTTCTACCGGCGGCAAAGCGGCCAGAATCCAATCCAGAATCGGCCGTCCCTGGACGGGGAGCAAAGGTTTCGGAGTCGTGGCAGTGTAAGGCCGCAATCGCGTTCCTTGACCGGCAGCCAGTACGATCGCTTCCATGCCGAACCTCCCGTTTGCTCCGCTGAACTTGGATCTTTGGGGAATACAACTCACCGGTACCCCAGTTCCCTAGCCGGTTGTTCGCCTTTTCTTGGACAACGTTCCGGTCACCATGTTTTGCCCCTGGGGGGGTTCTCCTGGCAAACTGGAGTTGTCCTAGATAAAAGGGAGGGCAAATGCCAGAACGGGCAAAAAGGGTGAAGTCCCCCAACACGCTGGGCCGATGGTAAAACTGTCGGGTTGGGAAAGCCGGAGTTGACCCGGCTCGATGAGTGGGTAGTTCGCAGCGGAAGCGGGCTATCGCAGCGTCTTATCTTTCCCCGGTGTCGCTGGTGCTGAACCGTTCCGGAGCTGCGTCAGCGATGCTGTGTGAACCCCACGGCAATCCCACGGATGGGTCAGTCCATGAAACGATATTATCTCCTGGTTGCAAGCGTTTGTCTCGGCGGGGTACTGGCCGCCGGTTGTCAGCATATTGGCGGGAAACATGATTGCGGCTACCACCCTAGCGACTATGTGCTTCCTGCGCCGAGCCTGCCGTATCCGTCCGCTCCTGCACCGGGAACCCAGCCGCCCAAGGCGAAGGCCGAAGGATCGGTGATGTCTCCCGCTCCTTTGTCGCCGACCTCGGATGCCGGTTATTGAGGTTCTCGTACGTGGAGTGGCCGCGCCGCCCTTCGGGATTCCCGGAGCGGCGGCGCGTTACTTTTTCCCAATCTCTATTCTCTATTGTTGTCATGCTTTTTTGCCAGGAGGATAACAGGGAGGGAACCGTTGCGGCCTCGATCGCTCTAATACGCCCGAGCGAAGACGACCGGTCGGGCTGAGGGCTTACCCGTGAAGATGCATCGACCGGGTTCCTGAGGACCATCGAAGGGCAGGCAGCGGATCGTCGCCTTGAATTCCTTCTGCACCCACTCTTCCGTTTCCCGCGTGCCGTCCCAATGGGCATATACGAACTTGAGGGCGTTCCACGGTAGCTCTTCGCTGTCGCCGCTGCGCAGGGGGAATAGATCGCGGAACTCATCAAGACTGCGAGCTGTCACTGTGCGGGCATCCCGATACTGCTTGGCTCGCTCATACAATGACTTCTGGATGTCACGCAAGAGGTGGTCGATCTGGTCGGCAGCACCCTCCAGAGGAACACCCATCTGCTTCCCCTCCTTGCCAGGCCGATCCCGCCGAGCGAGGACGCAGGCCCCTTTCTCGATATCCTTGGGACCAATTTCCACACGGACGGGGACCCCACGCACTTCGTATTCGGCGGCCCGGTACCCGATTTGTTTGTCGTACATGGTATCGATGTGAACCGCGAGCGGTTCATAGCCGTAAAATTCGTCGCGCGGCCGGTCCCGCAAGGCACGCGCCAAGCGCTCTGCTGCTTCCCGGCAGGGCCGACGCTCCTCCTCATTCCGTCCCAACGGGCAGATCACCACATGGATCGGTGCCAACCGGGGAGGAACCACCAGACCTTGGTCATCCGAGTGGGTCATGATCAAACCCCCGATCAGACGCGTGCTCACACCCCAACTGGTCGCCCACGCATACTCCTGCTGGTTCTGCTCGTTGGTGAAGGTAACATCAAACGCCTTGGCAAAGTTCTGGCCCAGGAAATGACTGGTACCGGCCTGTAACGCCTTGCCATCCTGCATCATCGCTTCGATACACAGAGTGTACACCGCGCCGGGAAACTTCTGCCCTTCCGTCTTCGGCCCCACCAGCACGGGCATGGCCATATACTCCTCCGCAAACTTCTGGTAAACCCGCACCATGCGGTGGGCTTCCTCCTCGGCCTCCTTTTGGGTAGCGTGGGCCGTATGGCCTTCTTGCCACAAAAACTCCGCTGTGCGCAGAAACAGGCGTGTTCGCATTTCCCAGCGGACCACATTAGCCCATTGATTGATCAGCAAAGGCAAATCCCGATAGCTCTGAATCCACTTCTTGTAGGTGTGCCAGATGATGGTTTCCGAAGTCGGGCGAACAACCAGCGGTTCTTCCAACCGCGCCTCGGGATCCACCTCCAGCCGTCCGCCTTTCTCCGCCTTCAATCGATAGTGCGTGACGACAGCGCACTCCTTGGCAAACCCCTCGGCCATTTCCTCTTCTCGTGCCAAATAACTCAGAGGAATAAAAAGCGGGAAATAGGCATTGACATGCCCGGTCTCTTTAAACAGGCGATCTAGACCTCGCTGCATCTTCTCCCAAATGGCGTACCCATTCGGTTTGATAACCATGCACCCGCGAACGTCGGAGTTGTCCGCCAGTCCCGCCTGCTTGACCACATCCAGATACCACTGCGGATAATCCTGATCGCGGGGGGTAATGACTTCGGCCATGCTTTCATCTCCTCGTATCCGATGACCCCACCAACAAGCAAGCCCGGAGAGCAAACCCTAAACATTCAGGCGCCAGGCATTCTCCCCTAGCCACTGTTACCACTATGCTGCCCGGCCCGTGTGCAGAATAAGGTAGTGACCAGCATGTTCCCAGAGGATGTGTCTCTCTGGGGACCGGTCCTGACTAGAAGTTATCTCATAAATACATGAGACTGGTGTATACTATGATCACTACGATGATGAAGGTGAGCGATGGATCTGACAGACGAACAGTGGGCGGTGTTAGAGCCACTCTTGCCCCAAAAGGAGCGTCTCCCGATGGGCAGGCGGGGCCGTACCGGGAGGAATCCGCGGGAGGTGCTGAACGGCATCTTGGGGATGCTGTGCACCGCTGCGCCGTGGAAAAGACTTGCCGAAGCGATATCCCCCACACCAGACCTGCCATCGCCGCTTCCGGCGTTGGATGAGGATAGGGGTCATGGAGGCGATCCTGCACGCCCTGACGGAAGACCGGAAGGCGCGGGGAGGCCTCGATCTCCAGGAGGGCTTCATCGATGGCACCTTCGGGGTCGCGAAAAAGGGGGCGATGGAGTGGGAAAGACCCAGCGGGGCAAAGAGACGAAGCTCATGGCAGTGGCAGACGGCACTGGTTTTCCGATCGCCGTAGGCGTCACGAGTGCTCGCCCGCACGAAGTGACGCTCGTTGAGCACACGCTGGCGGCCTGCTTCGCCCCCGAATAGCCCAGGAAACGGATCGGCGATCGGGCTTATGACAGCGACCCGCTGGACACCCGCTTGGCTGAACGTGGGATCGAGATGATTGCGCCCCACCGGGGCAACCGACGCCAGCGACGCACCCAGGATGGCCGTAAGCTGCGCCGTTACAAGCGGCGTTGGAAGATCGAGCGCTTGTTCGCCTGGTTGAGCAACTTTCGACGGCTGGTGGTTCGTTACGAGCGCCATCGGGTCAACTACCTCGGCTTCGTGCAGCTTGCCTGCATCCTCCTCTTGCTGCGAAACTAGTTATGAGATGACTTCTAGCCAGTTCGAGTTTTGGGACAGTGTGGGGTGTGAGCCGCAGTTGGACCAACGAGGGGGCGTATAGTCAGGGTCAAAATGTGGGTCGGGGCTGGATCATTGCCGAGACGCCGTCACTGATTCGGGAGGTGGATCCTCTCACGGAGAGTGAGGTGCTCACGGTGGTGCGGGGTGGGGCACTCCAGTGGGTTTATGACCGCCGGGAAGATGGTGCGTATGTGGGCCGCGGGGGCGTGCTGGAGAGTCTGGTGTATGATGCGGTCACGGGACGGTATGAGTGGATCACACCAGATGGCCGTCGGGTGTGGTTTTGGGATTTTGATGCGAGTCGTCCGGTGCAGCAGCGGGGTCAGTTTGCTCGCTTTGAGGACAGTCGGGGGAATGTCACGGAGGTGACCTCGGTGCGGGAGGATGGGCGGATTGAGGAGGTGCAGCGTTGGGGTCAGGTGGACGGAGTAACGGTGACCGAGTCGTATCTGTTCAGCTACATTCCGGCGGGGGTGAATGCGGGGCGGATTGCCTCGATCACGCAGCGTCGCCGGGAGGGTGAGGGAGCGTGGAGCGTCATCCGGCAGGCGGAGTACATCTACTACGACGGCGTCGAGCCGCACGGCAGCGCCGGGGATTTGAAGAAAGTCGTGCTCCGGGATGCGGCAGGGGCAATTCTGGGCACAAGCTATTATCGCTATTACGTGGCTGGGGAGAGCAACGGCTACGAAGGGGGGTTGAAGTTCGTCTTCCGGCCTGCGTCGTATGCCCGGCTACTGATCAATCCTTTACTTGGTAGTAGCTTATCAAAAAGTAGGTCGTCAAGGGCATTCGCACAGTTCGCAAAACTGTCGCTCAGGGTGCAGCCAGATTTTCTGGGGGTTAGGTGGCGAGGGACCAGTAGGCGTGCCACTGCGGACAATGACGGACACACACCAGACTCGCCATCGCCGGCACGTTCCGCCGACTCCAACGCGCCCCCCGACGCTTCAAACGCAGCCCCAGCGTCTTCGCCTGACCCTCCACCACCCCACTACCAATCGCCCGACCCTCCGCCAACCTCACCGCATAGTTCAGCCGACCAACGTGCCCCTGGAAGTAACCGATGAGTTTGTCCGTCGCCAGACGGCGGCGTTCCCGTTCCGCCTCGTCCTCGACCGCGAGCAACTCGCTCACCCACTGGCACACCCCGCTCCAGCCGTGGGCCAACAGCAAGCCGCGACCCCGCTCAAACGCCTCGGCCTTCGCCACAGTACCCTCACCAAAGATCCGCTCGGCACACCTCGCCACATGTTCACAAGCGTGATAGAAGTCAAGGGTCTGAGTGCAACCCGTAAGACTCCGTTGCACCGATTTCCAGATCCAGGCCGCCCCGTCGCCCAACACGTGTACCCCGGCAAACTCTGTCACACCCAGCCGCCTCAGCAACAGCCGCCAGCTCCGCCGAAACGCCTTCGCGCCGGCGATCATGGCGAAGGACAGCACCATCTTCGGCTCGGGTAACCGCTGCCCCTCGAACTCCTCCGGCCGACACGGCCTGCCCCGCTCCCGCTTGGAAATCACCGCAATCTTCAGGTCTTTCCATCCCTCCTCCCGCGTGTTCACCTTGGCTGCATCGACCGCGAACTCCACCTCCCCCGACGCTCGCACAAACGCTTGTGCAGTCACCGCGTCCTCCGGTTGAAACTTCACCATCGCCCGCCCGTGGCTCTCAACCAGCGTCCGCACCGACTCGGCTGCCACACGGACCCCTAACAGCTCCCGCAAGTGTTCGCTGGTCGCGGCGAAGGAGGTGTCCGCTGCCAGTCGACAGCAGTGCTTCTGGAGGACACGGCTGAAGCGACCCTCCAGGCCGAGCAGCTCGTCGACCGCATACGATCCGGGACGACCGCAGCGGCACTGCCAGTAGCGACGACGGATGGCGATCACCCCAACGGCGGTGACGAGGTGGCGGGTCTTGGGTCCGCGGTTCTCCTTGGCTTGCCCGCACTCGCAGACGCGGATCGGGGCCCCTTTTTTTCGGCGGCTTCGACGCGCGAGGCCACCGCCGTCTGGAGGAGCTGCGTTTGGATTTCACGGCCTCGTTCGAGGACGGCGTTTTCGCAGGCTTCGAGTACGGTGCCGTCGGGGGCGGAGGCGGCCAGGGCTTGGAGTTCCTCGTGGATGGCGAGCACACGCATCACGAGAGCGGCTTCGGCATCCGTGCAGTCGAAGGTGCGGGGAGTTCGGGTCATGGTTTGCATCCTTGTGAGAAGAGTTACCAACTGCCTATCTACCCCAAACCCCGCCAACCGCACCAGAGAAATTGGTTACACCCCACTGAGGGTGTAACCAGATTTTTCTGGGGGTGGGAGCTGAACCCGCGAGGTGTTTCCCCAGACTAGCAGAGCTGCCCGGCAGAGAACCCCCAGAAAATCTGGCTACACCCTAACAGTGGGGAGAAAAGCAATGACTTCACATGAGATTGAAAAATTGATATACGACACGCTGTACTATCGTCGCATAGATCCCAATAGGCAATGTTTGCAAGTTAATCTTGCAAGACTAGAGCTTGAAAGACAATCCGCTGAGGTCTTGCCGCAAATTGAATATGTGCTGAGGACTGTGGTTGCTAAGGCCCCGCCGCCAGCACGGCGGAGGATTGTATTTGCAAGCGGTGATGAGGATTGGTTCGAGGAAACTCCTTTTCCCGGACTCAGCGATCTGCTGGGAGCGTACATGCGGATCGGCTCGAAGCATGACGTTGCCAGGGTCGTTGGTTTCCTGCGTAGAGATCATTTCAAAACTGGGTATTGGCTGGGAGCGGTGATGTTGTTCTAATGATCGGTGAAAGGAGCCGATCATGTCACGGAGGACCAAACGCGTGTTGACCGATGAGCAATGGCAACGCATCGCCCCCTTGCTGCCGCAGCATCCCCCCTCCCCCAAAGGCGGTCGGCCACGAGCCGACGACCGGGAGTGCTTGGAGGGGCTGCTCTGGCTGCTCCGCACGGGAGCACGCTGGCAGGACATCCCTGCCGACCTGCCCTCGGGCAGCACCTGCTGGCGACGCCTGCGGGAGTGGGCCCGCGAAGGAATCCTGGAAGACATCCAGGCCGTGCTGGTCGAGTAACTGGCCGCACTGGGGCGGGTGGACCTCAGCGAACTGTTCGCCGACGCGACGTTCATCCGCGCCAAAAAAGGGGCGACGACGTCGGTAAAACCAAGATTGGCAAAGGGATGAAGCTGGAGGTCGTCATCGACGCCACGGGCCTGCCCCTGGGTCTGGCGGCCGCTGGCGCCGCGGTGTCTGAGCCGAAGCTGCTGTTGCCGGCCCTGAAAGATGTCCCGCTGGAGGTGCCCGCCGGCACGCCCGTGATCGCCGACAAGGGCCACGACGCGGACGCGTTGCGGGACGAGATCGAGGCCGCGGGGCTGGTCCCGGTGATTCCGCACCGTCGGAACCGGTCGCGGCCGTCGCGGAACGATGGCCGTCGGCTGCGGCGATACCGGCGGAGGTGGTTGATCGAGCGGACCCATGCTTGGCTTCACGGTTACCGCGGCCTTGCGGTTCGTTGGTGCTATGACTCGTTCATGTACGTGGGTCTGGTCTACTTGAGCTTCATTCATCTGGCCTTACGGCGGTTTTGAAACAGTCTCTAGGATGTTTTGCACGCGATCACGAGCACACTGTTGTATCCAGCGAAGCGATGGCCTCCCTGCACTAGTCTCCTGCACATGTTGAGGCGGATAACCGCATGACTTTTGAAACACCGTCTAATCAAGCAAGCCAAGGAGGCGATCGTCCTCGTCCCTTGTCGAGGTCCCTACACTGGCACAACTGCTAGCGGCAGGGGAACTGCAACTTTTTGCCCCAAACGGTGGATTGAGTCTAACCTCTGGGGGTAATATGACGTACCTTTTGAAGCATCGGGGTGTATGGCACTCTAGACGGACAGAGAATTGCTATGCATTCCTGTTGCCAAGCCGTTACTCTGAACGCAGTACACTTTGATCTGGAACTGGAGTAAATGATGGCTACCTGCCTCATTTTATTTGCGCATGATAAGTGGCAGGGTATGATAAAAACAGACGAATTGAATTTATTGCCATGCAACCCATCTCTGGGGTGGCTCTGGAGCAGTTTAGGCTTTTGCTCGAAAAGGAATCTGTTGATAACACACGCTTTCACTTGTGTTGAGATCGACCATGGCGCCTCTTGAGAGCCTGCAACCTCACGTTGTGGTACGGGGAATTCTGCCCCACACATTGATTACAGTGATCAACGTTCAGTGGTATGGGAGCCAGGCTGTGGAGCTTACCTACAAGGACCCCACTGGCCGGGTCGACAACATTCTCCTCTATCGGAGCGACGAATCCCGGCTGGAGGTCGTGGAGGCCGGCCGCCCCTGGAGTTTCGATGGAGACGGGGCCCTCTTCCGTCTGGTCTCCGAGGCGCACCGCATTCGCCTAGCGCATCTGTTCGATCCCCTGCTCGCCGTGCATACCTCGGTCATCGACCCGTTGCCGCACCAAATCACCGCCGTATACGAGGCGATGCTCCCGCGGCAGCCGTTGCGGTTCCTCCTCGCTGACGACCCGGGAGCCGGGAAGACCGTCATGGCGGGTCTCCTCATCAAGGAGCTCATGGTGCGGGGGGACCTCCAGCGCTGCCTCATCGTGTGTCCCGGGAATCTCGTCGAGCAGTGGCAGGACGAGCTGTACCGCCGGTTCCAGCTCCCCTTCGAGATCGCCACCAACGACAAGCTTGAGGCCGCCCGCACCGGCAACTGGTTCCTGGAGAACGACCTCGTGATCGTGCGGCTGGACAAGTCCGCCCGCGACGAGTCGGTCCAGGCGAAACTCGCCGCGCCGGAGTGCCGGTGGGACCTCGTGGTGGTGGACGAGGCCCACAAGATGTCCGCAACGTTCTTCGGCGGCGAGGTCAGGTACACCAAGCGGTACAAGCTTGGCCAGCTCCTGTCCGGCCTCACCCGGCACTTCCTCCTGCTGACAGCTACACCCCACAACGGCAAGGAAGAGGACTTCCAGCTCTTCCTGGCTCTTTTGGACGGCGACCGGTTCGAGGGCCGCTTTCGGGACGGCGTGCATCAGGTCGATGTCTCCGACCTCATGCGGCGGATGCTCAAGGAAGAGTTGGTGAAGTTCGACGGGACGCCGCTGTTCCCCGAGCGGTTCGCGCACACGGTGCCGTTCCGGCTCTCGGAGCTCGAAACGTGGCTGTACAAGGAGGTCACGGACTACGTCCGGGAGGAGTTTAACCGGGCGGACGCCCTGGACGACGAACGTCGGGCGGGCACCGTCGGGTTCGCCCTCACGATCCTGCAGCGCAGGCTGGCTTCCTCTCCCGAAGCCATCTATCAGTCCCTCCGACGGCGCCGGGAGCGGCTTGAAAAGCGCCTCCGAGAGCTGGAACTGCTGCAGCGGGGCACCGCAGTAGTAGCACCGACCCTGGACCCGGGGGAGATCGAAGACCTGGAGGACGCCCCGGAAGAGGACCTGGAGCAGGCCGAGGAGGAGGTCCTCGACCAGGCCACCGCCGCCCGGACCACCCAGGAGCTGCGGGCTGAGATCGCCACCCTCCGCTGCCTGGAATCGCTCGCAGAACAGGTCCGGCGCAGCGGCGAAGACCGCAAGTGGCGGGAGCTGGCCGACCTCCTGGACACTGTCTTCACCCCTGCGGCCCTCGCGGGGCAAGTGCGGGAGGGGTCCGCGCCTTACCGCGAGGCTCCCCGGCCAGCACCCTCGCCCCACCAGAAGCTCGTCATCTTCACCGAACACCGCGACACCCTGAACTACCTGGTGGAGCGGGTCCGGACCCTGATGGGCCAGGCGGAGGCCGTGGTGTACATGCACGGGGGTATGGGGCGGGAGGAGCGGCGCAAAGCCCAGGAGGCGTTCCTCTATGACCCCACCGTCCGGGTACTCGTGGCCACCGACGCTGCGGGCGAGGGCATCAACCTCCAGCGCGCTCACCTCATGGTCAATTATGACCTCCCGTGGAACCCGAACCGCATTGAGCAGCGCTTCGGTCGCATCCACCGCATCGGTCAGAACGAGGTCTGCCACCTGTGGAACCTCGTGGCCATGGAGACCCGGGAGGGCGACGTCTACCTGACCCTGCTCAGGAAGCTTGAGGAGGCGCGGAAGGCCCTGGGTGGACGGGTGTTCGACGTGCTCGGAAAACTACGGTTCGAGGGTCGTCCCCTTAAGGACTTCCTCATCGAGGCCATCCGGTGCGGCGAGCGGCCCGAGATCCGGGATCGGCTCACGCGGGCCGTGGAAGGGGCTCTGGACGTGCGGCGGCTGCAGGAACTCGTGGAGGAGCGTGCCCTTGCCCACGAGGTGATGGACGAACCCCGGCTGCGCCGGATCCAGGAGGACATGCAGCGGGCCGAGGCGCGGCGGCTCCAGCCCCACTACATCGAGTCGTTCTTCCTGGAAGCGTTCCGGCGCCTGGCCGGCACCGTCTGCCTGCGGGAGCCGAGGCGCTACGAGGTGACCCACGTGCCCGCGGTGGTCCGCCAGCGCGACCGGGAGATCGGAGGTCGCGAACCGGTCCTGTCCCGCTACGAGCGGATCACCTTCGAGAAGGACCTCATCGCTCCCCCGGGCCAACCTATGGCCGCCTTCATCTGCCCCGGCCATCCGCTTCTGGACGCGGTAATCGACCTCACCCTGGAGCGCCACCGGGACCTCCTCCGTCGCGGAACGATGCTCGTGGACGACCGCGACCCGTCGGACAGCCCGCGGCTCGTGTTCTACCTGGAGCACGCCGTCCAGGACGCGAGCCTCACGCCCTCCGGGGAGCGACGGGTGGTCTCACGCCGGATGCTGTACGTGGATGTGGACCGGCACGGGAACGTCCGGAACCTGGGTTACGCGCCCTACCTGGACTACCGGCCCCTGCGGGAGGACGAGCCGAGGCCGGAGGCCGTCCTGGTGCGGCCGGAGTGCGCGTGGATCGGGGAAGGACTGGAAGCCCTCGCCCTAGAGTACGCGGTCGCCCGCCTCGTGCCCGAGCACTTGGAGGAGGTCCGAGCGCGTCGGCTGGAGTGGATCGAGAAAACCCGGGCCGCGGTGAAGGACCGCCTGACCAAGGAGATTGCCTACTGGGACCACCGGGCCGAGGAGCTGCGCTTGCAGGAGGAAGCCGGAAAGCCCAATGCCCGCCTGAACTGGCAGGAGGCGCGCCGCCGGGCTAAAGAACTCGATGCCCGCCTGCAGCGGCGCATGGAGCAGCTGGACCGCGAGGCGCAGATCTCGGCCGCCCCTCCGGTGGTGGTGGGCGGCTTTGTGGTGGTCCCGGCCGGGCTGCTGGCGCAGATGACCGGCCGTGCGGCTCCTGCGGCCGGAGACACGGCCGACCGACTGGCGGTGGCCGCCCGCGCTCGAGCCATCGTCATGGAGGTGGAGCGGCGCCTGGGCTATGAGCCTGTGGACCGGGAGGCGGACCAGGTGGGCTACGACATTGAGAGCCGCGACCCGCGAACCGGCCGGCTCCGGTTCATCGAGGTCAAGGGCCGGGAGAGCGGAGCCGAGGTCATCTCGGTGACCCGCAACGAGGTCCTCACGGCCTTGAACAAGCCCGACGACTACATCTTGGCCATCGTGGAGTTCCTGGATGGGGGGGGCCACCGGGTCCACTACGTCCGCCGCCCCTTCCAGCGAGAGCCGGACTTCGGCGTCACGAGCGTGAACTACGATTTCGCGAGCCTCCTGCAGCGGGGGGAGATGCCGTCATGACCCAGCCGCCGCCCTACTTCGAGCGGGTCCGTCGCAAGGCCACAGAGCGCTGGGACCAACTGGAGCGGGACTCGGAATTAGCTGCTCCATGGCACCAGCTCTTCCGGCAGGTGCAAAGCCCGCGCCATGTCCTGTCGGAGCTCATCCAGAACGCCGACGACGCGGGTGCGACCGAGGCGAGCGTCCGGATCGAGGAGGGTGCCTTCGTTTTCGAACACAACGGCAAGGATTTCACCGAGGAACAGTTCGAATCGCTGTGCCGGTTCGGGTTTTCGAACAAGCGGCACCTACACACCATCGGGTTCCGGGGCATCGGGTTCCGTAGCGTCTTCAGCCTGGGCGACGCCGTCGAGGTATATTCTCCGACCCTGGCCGTTCGCTTCCATCGGTCGCGGTTCACCGAGCCGCAGTGGCTGGAGGACGGAATCAGCGGCGATGGAAGGACGCTCATCCGCGTCCCCTTGCGGGACGAGTTGGTACGGGAAGAGCTCGAAGAGAGAATCCGGACCTGGATCGACGCGCCGCTCTCGCTGCTCTTCCTCCGCAACGTGCGGCGCCTTCGCATCGAGGGAAGCGATCTTCGCTGGAGCAGCGACGGCCCAGGCCCGACGGCCAACAGCGAGTGGCTGACGCTGCATGGGACCCGGACGCGCGTCCTGCTGATCCGCTCGGAGGAGGAGCCGTTCCCGCAGGAAGCGCTCGACGAGCTTCGGGAAGAACGCCTACTCCGGGAGGCTGAGGAGCTCGCGTCGTTCCCGCCGTGCCGCGTGGAGATCGCCCTCGGCGCCGACGGGGGATTGTTCGCCGTCCTCCCCACAGGGGTCGAGCCCCAGCTCCCATTCGCCTGCAACGGGCCGTTCGTCCAAGACCCTGGGCGGACCGGGATCAAGGATCCGGAGGTTTCTCCCACCAACCGGTGGCTGCTCCGCCGGATCGGGCGGCTTGCCGCCGAGACGATGCTGGCATGGCTGCAGCGCGCGGAGCTTCCCGAGGAGGAGCGAGCGCGGGCGTACTCCCTCCTGCCGAGTACCGCGCGAACCCGCAGCGGAACGCTGGCGGGGAGCTGCGCGGTGGCAGTCCGTGCCGCCTTCGACGAGCGAATCAGGGGCGAGCCGTACGTGCTCACCACGGAAGGCGAGCTCGCCCGAGCAGGGGAGGCGATCGCCGTCCCCGCGCCGCTGCTCGACGTCTGGTCCGGGCCTCAGGTGGCGGCGATGTTCGCCAGGGCGGGGACTCCGGTCGCATCGAAGCACATCGGGAGGGAGGCGGCGGCGGAGCTCGCGCAGCGGCGGGCCGTACGAACCTACAGCGTTGAAGACTTCGTCGAGCGAGTCCGCTACACCAGCCCGCCTCGCCCGGACTCCCTCGCCCAGGTGGTGCAGCTCTGGGCGTTCCTCTGGGAGCCGATTCGGCGCTGGTGGTTGCCGCAGCCGAAGGAGCTTCGGATCGTGCCGGTCGAGGGCCGCGAGGCCCTCCTGGCGGCAGAGCAGGTATTGCGGCTCGATCGCAGCGGCAGCCTCGGCTCGTCGGACGAGCACGCCTTCTTGTCGAAGCTGGTGAACATCATGGACCGGGAGCTGGGGCAGTACCTCGGAAGGGACGCTCCAGCGGGAGACGCCCAGGCCGACATCGACGAGGACACGCGCCGGAGGGCCCGAGACGTCCTGGAGCACCTCGGGCTCGACGAGCCCACGGACCGCGCCAAGGCCATCGACCTGGCAGCACAGACGCTCTTTGCAGGCTCGGTCGTCGACCATACCTCGGCGGTCGCCCTCGCGCAGCTCGCGGCGAAGTGGGGCGTAAGGGTCGGAAAATCGTTTCGCTACATCACCCGGTCGGGAGCCGTCCGCAATCCGGAAGAGGTCCTGTACGACCCGGACGGTACGGTCGAGGATCTCCTGCCTCCCGCCGCGCGGGAGGTGCTGCTTTCGGACGACTACAGCGCCGAACTCTTCTGCTCGGCACCGGAGTGGCGGGAGTGGCTGCGGAGCGGCAAGGCGGGCGTGCGGAGGTTTCCGCTTCCATCAAATGAAAAGAGGTGGGTGTACGGGAGGCAATTCATCGAGGAGGAGCTCGCTCGACGGGGCATCTCTGGAAATTTGGAGTACCGGTATGTTACCCACGATTTTGTAATCGAAGATTATGATTGGCGAGAAGAGTACTGGCGCTACTGGGAGGAGCGCGAGGGCGAACAGCCGGCAATCTGGGCGGCGATCCTGGACCTCGTGGCGGAGGAGATCGCCGCCGGCGACGCCGTCCTCTCCGCCCGCGCCTTCCAGGTGAGCACCTCTCGGAGGGAGCGCCCGGTCGTCAGCGAACGCATCCCCGCACGCTGGATCCTCCGCCTCCGCGAGAAGCCGTGCCTGCGCGATACCGAAGGGTTCTGCCGGCTGCCCGCTGAGCTCCTCCGCCGCACGCCGCAGACAGAACCCTTCATCGGCATCGAGCCGTTCGTCAAACGTGAGATGGACACCGAGAAGACTGCCCAGATCCTCGACCTCCTCGGTGTTAGCACGCAGCCGCCCAGCCCGGAAAGCCTGCTCGTTCGTCTGGAAGCGCTGGCCAAGGCGAAGCAACCTCCGGCCGCAGAGCTCGAAAAGCTGTACCGCCGGCTGGATGACCTCGTGGCAACGTGCTCCCGAGAGGACCTCGAACTCATCCGGGAGCGGTTCAGGACCGGGAAGCTCATCTACAGCACGAGCAGGACGTGGGAATCTGCCCGGGGAGTCTTCCTCGAACTCGGCGAGGGCGACCCCCCTGACGTCCCTCTCGTCTGGGAGCGCATCCGCGGGCTCCCCCTGTGGACGAAGGTCGGGGTGGCGAAGCGGCCGACCGAGGAGCACATCGTGGCCTGGGTCCGCAGCCTTCCCGTCGGCGGACGCCTCCCCGACCCGGACGAGAAGCGCCTCCGGGCGACGCTCCGTCGCTTCCCTGCCGCCGTCTGGGAGCAGGTCGGCTGCTGGCTCAGCCTCTCCGGCGAGTGGGTGCCGCTCGAACAGCTCCGCTACGCAGCGACCGATTCCGCCGCCTTCCCGTACGACCGGCTGTTCGAGCCGGTTCGGCGGCAGGTCGCCGATCTCCGCATGCTGGGGAGCGCGGTCTCCGCTTCGCCGCCCTTCAGCGAGGTTCCCCGCCTCACCGATGCCCTCGAAGAGCGGCTCGCCGATCAGCCCGGCGTGCGCGAGGAAGCCGCTCGGACGCCCGCATGGCTCACCGCCTTCGGGGAAACCCTCGCCCGCGTCCGGTTCGCCGACGAAGCGGAAACGGCGCGCGTTCGCGGCCTGGCAGGCGAGCTCGCCGGAACGCGCGTCCGCACCGTGAGCGGGCTCAGGGTCATCCCCTATCTCGACGGAAACCCCGCCGGCGACCCTCGCGAGGCCGACGCCTTCTGGGACGGCCGCACCCTCTCCGTGAAGGACCTCCCCAGAGCGAAGATGGCGCGCTGCGTGACGGAGGCGCTGGCCCAGCGATTCGGCCGCCCCGACATCCGCGAGGCGCTCTTCTACAGCTACGACCGCGACCCCGCGCTCGTCCGCGACTACCTGGAGGAGAACTTCGACCTCGAGCCCCCCGACGACTCTGCACTCTCCGACGGCCGCGAGCCCGAGGAAGGACGCGGCGAGGCCCTGCCCGCCCCTGCCCAGCCCGCTGCGCCGCCCCGCAGCCGGGCGGCAGCCGGGACGAGAGCGCTTCCGGCGCCCGAATTCGACGGAGAAGAAGAGGCTTCCGAGGATCGGGAGCCCGTGCACCGGCGGCGCCGGCGCAGGCTGCCGCGCGCGGCCGGCGACGCCGAGACCCTCCTCATCGAGCAGTATGCCGCCGCGCTGGGCTTCCTCCCCGACGGGTACGGCGGGTTCGTCCGCTCCGATGGCGCGACGCTCTGCCGCACCTACGGCGAGCGCTTCCCCTGGGTGCTCCGTCCGGGCGACGGCGGCCCGGCCCGCTACCTGTGGCCGGAAGCGGTCTGTCTCGAACGGGAGCCGCTCGAGCTCGAGAACGACGTCTGGCTTCTCCTCAGCGAGCGGCCTGGCGAGTACTCCCTTATCGTCGAAGACGCCGACGGTGAGCCGCTCGAGCTGAGCGGGCACGAGCTCAACGACATGCGGAAGGAGGGGAGATTGCAGGTTTTCATCGCATCCGTTCGTTTGGTGCGCAGCGATGACGCCGGCCGGTAGCCCGAAGAAGCTCATCGAGGTGGCCCTTCCCCTGGCCGAGATCAACGACGCCTCGGCCTACGACAAGATGCCCGGCATCGGGCCGCATCCCAAGGGCATCCACCATTGGTAGGCACGCCTACCCCTGCCGGTTGCCCGTGCCGTCTTGTTTGTCTCGGTCGTGGATGACCCCTCCAGCCACCCGGACCGCTTCCCCACCGCCGGGTCTGACAAATAAATCTGGCGCTGGCTGGGGAGCTGTGGCAAAATAGGTAAGCCCATTCCTGTTGTTTCAAGGAGTTCGCTATGGACGAAACGCCGAAACTGAATCGTGCGGAACTGATGCAAGAGTTGCGGGCCGACTTCGAGGAGTTGCTGACCAAAGTGGCCGATGCCGTCGACCACGCGCGGCCGGGGCGGATCATCGCCGACAGCGAGGAACCCGCCCGCGACGCCTTCGCCAAGTTCCGCGAAAAGGTTTACGCCAAGGCTCTGCAGAAGCGACTCGATGCGGCGGAAGCCGCTTTTCCCTCCTCCGACGGACGCGAGCGGTAAACGGCTGCGTCAGAAAGGGCGGCAGTCGTTCACGGTGCTGACGGTCAACGGGCGGGTGCGGCTGAAGCGGATCCGTTGGCAGTCGCCCCAGGATGCCCAGACGCCGATGGATCGCTGGCTGGACGTGGCGGAGGCGACGATCAGTCAGGGGGTGCGGGAGTTGGTGTGTCGGCTCAATGCTGGCAGTTCGAGCTTTGCGGCG
>Ga0209478_1000944_pt1 | contig 26970 bp, 25 predicted proteins | sample DewCreD2012metaG_5_FD_184109 | JGI IMG/M metagenome (GOLD analysis project Ga0209478, IMG submission 184109) | Hot spring sediment bacterial and archeal communities from British Columbia, Canada, to study Microbial Dark Matter (Phase II) - Dewar... ...
ACCCCGACCCTCCCCGCGTGCGGGGAGGGTTGGGGTGGGGGCTGCCTTCCCGCGAAAGCTTTCAAGGAGCGTGGCGATGCACACCTTTATTCAATCACCTGCCTACTTCCTCACCCCGCCAAAGGTGTACTCGTACCGCATCGGGTTGTAGCGCTGGTAGCCTTTGGGGGGGAACATCGCCTGCGATTCGGGGTTGTCGGCGTACATGCTGCGCCCATGCTTGACATAGTACTCGAACTCGTGGCGGAAGTTTTTGATGAAGGCGCGCACAGGCCATGCCGCCGCGTCGCCCAACGCACAGAAACTGCGCCCGTCAATCTGGTCGCAAATCTCCAACAGCAGGTCGATATCCTCCATGCGACCCTTGCCCTGCAGGATGCGTTCCAGAATCTGCACCATCCAGCGGGTGCCCTCGCGACACGGGGTGCATTTCCCGCACGATTCATGCGCGTAGAACTCCGCCGTGCGCCACGCGAAATGCACGATGCAGGTATGCTCGTTCAGCACCATGCAGCCCCCAGAGCCGACCATGCTGCCCTTTTCCATCAGCTCCTCGTAGCCGATGATGGCGTCCTCGCACTTCTCGGCGGGCAGGATGGGCATCGACGAGCCGCCAGGGATGATGCCCTTCAGTTTACCGCCACGCACGCCGCCCGCCAACGCAATCAGCTCCATCAGCGGCGTGCCGAACTCGATCTCGTAGTTGCCCGGCTTATTGACATGCCCCGACACCGAGAAGATTTTTGTGCCGCGCGAGTTTTTGGTGCTTGCGCCCAGTTGCGCATACCATTCCCCGCCGTTGTTGATGATGTGGGGCACGCAGCTGAGCGACTCGCAGTTGTTGATGAGCGTCGGGCAGTTCCACACGCCTGCAATCGTGGGCAACGGCGCGTGGGGGAACTTCAGGCGCGGCTGCCCGCGCTCGCCCATCAGGCTCGACATCAGCGCGGACTCCTCGCCGCACTCGTAGGAGCCTGCGCCCATGTGGATGTAGAGGTCGTAATCGAAGCCGCTGCCGAGAATGTTTTTGCCCAAGTAGCCCGCGGCGTATGCCTGGTCAATCGCCTGACGCACGCGACGGGCGCACTCAACATACTCGCCGCGAATGTAGATGTAGCCGCGCTGCGCCCGCACCGCATAGCCCGCGATAATCATCCCCTCCACCAGCTGGTGCGGCGCTTTGAACATCAGTTCGAAGTCCTTGAAGGTGCCCGGTTCGCCCTCGTCCGAGTTGCAAATCACATAGTGGGGCTTGTCGTCGTCTTTGGGCAAGCCGTTCCATTTGATCCATGCGGGGAAGCCTGCGCCGCCGCGCCCGCGCAGCCCCGACTTTTTGACCTCCTCAATCACCGCTTGGCGCTCCATCGCGAGCGCCTTGCGCAACGCCTGATAGCCGCCATACTGCTCATAGACCTGTAGATCGTGATAGTTCGGAACATCGACATGCTTGAGCAACAATCGGTATTCACCCATAGCGAGCCTCCGTCGAAAGTATACCTTGAGTCGCCCTCTACAAAACCTCGCTGAATTGCCGATAATTGCCCCAGAACTGTCGGGAACGACTCGATGTGTTGCGTCGCAACGACAGGAGGGCAGAGTTTATGTACGAGGCATACTGGGGTTTGACCGAGCCGCCGTTTGCACTGACGCCCGACCCGCGGTTCCTGTATTTGGGCAAGGAACACGAGGATGCGCTGGTGATGTTGCACTACGCCATCACGCGCAATAGCGGGGCGGGCGTCTTGATGGGCGACATCGGACTGGGGAAGACGACCATCAGCCGCAAACTCATCGAGATTTTAGACCCTGTGCAATACCGTATCGCGCTGATTGTGAACCCCATCCTGACGCCGATACAGTTGCTTCAGGAGATTCTGCACCAGCTGGGCGTAGAGGTTCACTCGCGCAATCGGCAGCAGTTGGTGCAGGCGTTGCACGAGCATCTGATTCACATGTACGAGCATGGGCAGCGCGCCGTGCTGATGATCGACGAGGCGCACCTGATTCGCTCGGCGAACACTTTTGAGGAGTTGCGCCTGCTGCTGAACTGCCAGATGAACGACCAGTTCCTGCTGAGCCTGATTCTGCTGGGGCAGTTGGAGTTGCAGAAGAAGCTGGAGCGCGTGCCTGCGCTGAAGCAGCGGTTAGCCGTGCGCCATGTGCTGAAGCCGTTAGACCAGCAGGAGACGGCGAAGCTAATTGAGCATCGCATGCGCGTCGCGGGCTACGCGGGCGAGCGCATCCCGTTCACGCCCGACGCGCTGTACGAGCTGTATCAGCACACGGGCGGCTACCCGCGCCTGATTTGCCAACTGGCGGACAACGCGCTGCTGATGGGCATGGCGCAGAAAGTGCAGGTCATCGACGGCTACCTGATGCACGGCGTGATTCAGGACTACGAAGGGAAGGAGTGGTGAGGATGAACTTAGTGGACGCGATTCGAATGGCGAGCCAGCAACGGTTTCAGAGCGCAGCGGAGCCGCGCGTCGCTGAACCGCCCCACGAGACCGCGCCGTCGGCAAGCGAGGAGAGCGACAATGTGCAGACCGTGCGGTTCGAGGTGCGTCTGACCAATCAGCAGTTGCATGACCTGCTGCAGTGGCTGGCGCGCAATCTGCACCCAGTAATGACCCTGCGCGAGGCGGCGCGCTACCTGCGCCTGCACACATCGGAACTGCAGACGCTTGCCGAGTCGGGCGTCATCCCCGCGTTCAAGGTGGACGACAAGTGGCGGTTTCTGAAAGCCGCGCTGGACGAGTGGATGCTGGCGCAGCGCGCCGCCGAATACGAAGTGAAGGAGGAGGAACCCCATGTCGCGTAAAAAGTTGCCGAAAGCGCGTCCGAGTGCGAAGTCCGCGCCTGTGCTGGCGATTGATATTGGCGCGTGCAGCGTCAAGCTGTGCGCAGGCGCGTTGCATGGGCGCACCCTGCGCGTGGAGCGGCTCGCCGAAACGCCTATCCCCGCCGACGCCGTGCGCGAGGGCGCGATTTTAGACCCCGAGACCGTCCTTCGCGCCCTCCGTGCGACGCTACAGAGCGCAGGCGTCAAGCACAAGCAGGTGTGGCTCTCGGTCGGCGGACCGCAGACCACCGCGCGCCCCGTGCGTCTGCCCCGCATGGCGCCCGAAGTGCTGCAAAAGTCCATCCAGTTCGAAGCGACGCGCTACCTGCCTTCCGCCGCCGAGGAGCATCTGATTGGCTTCCACATCCTGCCCACAGTCACCGAGGAGCAGATGGAGGTGCTGCTGGTCGCCGCGCCGCGCTCAACCGCCGACCCAATGCTGGAACTGGTCGAAAAAGCGGGGTTGGAGCCGCAACTGCTGGAGTTGCAGCCGTTTGCCGCGCTGCGCACTGTGCAGGCGGTGTACGGCGACGCGCTGCCTTACGCCTACGCGCTGGTGGACTTGGGCGGCGAGCATACGCAGATTACCGTCGTGCGGAACGCCACGCTGGTGCTAACGCGCTTCATCCCGATTGCCAGCAACACCTTCTGCGCCGCGCTCAAGGGCTACTTCAACTACACCGAAGAGGAAGCCGAGCAGGTCAAGCGCGGGCTGAACCTTGAGGAGCTGCTGCAGACGGGACAGCCGCAGGAGAACCCGCCGCTGCGCCTGCTTCAGCCGATCATCGACGAACTGATTCGCGAAATCCGCCGCTCGCTGAACTACTACCAGTCGCAGTACCCGTCGCAGGGCGGGCACGGACGCATCGAGCGGCTGTTCCTGTACGGGGGCGGCGCGCAGATGCACGGCGCGGCTGCCTACTTCGAACACAAACTGGGCATCCCGACGCAACTGGTGAACCCGTTCGAGGGCGAGGCGATTGCGCCTGGCGGGATTGCGCTGGAGCAGTTGGAGGCAGGGGCGCGCTGGGCGACCGTGCTGGGCAACGCGCTCGCGCCGCTGGAGATGGCGCAGCCGTTCGCCGAGCCTGTGGACGAGTCGGAACCCGCCGCCGCGCCCGCCGCAGCGGCATAAGGAGGCGTCTATGGCTGTCATCAACCTGATTGCACAAGAGCAACAGATGCGCCGCCAGCTGGAGCGCAAGACGCGCCTGCTGGGCTTCGGGTGGCTCTCCGTCGCAGGCGTGATCGGCGCGGGCTGGGCGAGCCTGCTGCTGTACGGCAACAGCATCAACGCGCAGCGCGCCCAAGTGGAGGCGCAACTGACCGAACTGCGACCGACCCTGCAACAACTCAAACAGACGCAGGCGCAACTCGCCGCGCTGCAGCCGCTGGTAGAAACCCTCCAGAACGCCCAAAAAGACACCCGCCGCTGGCTGCAGCTGTTCCAGCACTTCAGCCAGCACACGCCGCAGGGGTGCTACCTCATCGGCGCGGAACTCGGCAAGCGCGCCGACCCCAAAAAGCCGATGGAAATCACACTCAAGGGGCTTGCCGAGACGCAGCAACTCGTCGGCGAGCTGATGCTGCGCCTGAACCAGCACCCCGAACTGGAGAATGTGCGCCTTGATTATAGCCAAGAGCGCGCCCTGTCGGAACTGACGACCGTCGTGGAGTTCCAGATTACCGCCCAAATCAAGGGCACGGCGCAGACGCAATCCAACCCGCAAGGAGGGCAAGGTGGCAGTTAGCAAACGCCTACAACGCGCGCAACGCGCGGCGAAGATGACCGCGCTGCTCACCGTCGCGACCTTCGCGCTGGGCGCAGCCAGCCTCTACCTGCCCTGGAGCATGGCGCAGGAGAACCACGCGCGCCTGCAGGAGAAGCAAAAAGAACTGCAGGAGGCGCAACAAGCCGCCAGCCAGCTCCAGCAGGTTCAAGACGAATTGCAGAACACCCAGCGCGACCTGCAGTTTCTGGAGCGGGGGGTCAGCCAAGCCGCGTATGTGCCCACGATGCTCAAGCAGTTCGAGCAGACCGTGCGCCAACTGAACCTGCAGATTGTCGCAATTCGCCCGCAGGCGCCGCCCGTGAAACTGCCCACCACCAACCCCGACGGCAGCACCGACTCCAGCCAACCGCAGGAGCCGCCCAAGCCCTACGACGAGCAACTGTTCGAAATCCAACTGCGCGGCAAGTTCTGGGATACGGTGCGCCTGCTCAAAGGGCTGGAGACCTTCCCAAAAATCCTCGCCGTGCAGAGCCTGAACGCGCAAGCGAAAACCACCGCCGAAGAGAGCACTGACAACCCCGACTTGGAAATCAAGATGGTCGTCAAGGCGTTCATCTTCCGCGAGGGCAGAGGGCAGACCAGCACGGCATCTTCTGGAGGCTAAACGATGGCGAACGCGAAACCCGAAAACGGCAAGCAAGCCGCCAATCCGAAGCAGGTGCTGATTCTGGCAGCGCTGTTGGCGGTAATGGTCACCGTCGGCGTGGTGCAGTTTGGCGGGCTGCTGGGTGGGGGCGCACCGCCCGCGCCGAACCCGTCGGGGCAACCCAACACTAACGCCCAGACAGCGACGCCCCAAACAGAGCAGTCGGACGCGGGTCGGCTGACTTTGCCGCCGCTTGCGCCGCGCGACCCGTTCCGACCCGTGATTGTCGCCGCGAAGCCCCAGCAGGAGGAGCCGAGCCGCATCGTGCGCACGGAGTCCACCAGCCGCCCGAAGCGCGAAATCGCAGGCGCGCCACCCCTTGCGCCGATGACCCTGCCGCCAGGACAGTTCGGCTTGCAGCCCGCCGAGAACGCACCCACGCCCGAAGCCGAACAGCCGCACTACACCGTCACGGGCGTCGTGCAGGGACCGAACTCCGTCGCGATTGTCGCCGACAAAGAGGGACGCCAACGCTTCGTCAAGCCGGGCGACCCGCTGGAAGACGGCTGGCGCGTGGTCAGCATCCAGCGCGGCGCACTCGTGCTGCAGAAAGGCAAGCAACGCATCACCATCCGCGTCGGCGAATCGACCGCCCCTAACGGAGGCAACACACCATGAGAACGCGAAACCCACTTGTGCTTTGGTTGCTTGGAGCATCGTTTGCGCTGCCCGCTTTGGCGACCGCGCAGGTCGTGCAAGCAGTCAGCGTCTCAGAGGAGCGGGGACAGACCCTGATTCGCATCACGGGCGAGCGACTGCCGCGCCCCAGTGTAAGCATCTGGCGCAACCAGTTTCTGGTGCTGGAGTTTAACGCGCGCTTTAGCGGGCGCGGGCGCGAGGTGAGCCAGAAGACGCCCCATCTCATCAAACTCCGCTACGGCTGGTTCAGCAGCCGCCCGCCCAAAGTGCGCGTGGTCGCCACCATGCGCGGCAGGCAGCCCTACGCGCTGGAGCCGACCCCCACAGGCTGGCAGGTGCGCCTGGGCAAGGCGACCGAGGCGAGCGCGGAGGCGTCCGAGCCGTCCGAGTTCAAGACCGTAGACGCCGCGCCGAAGCCGACCACCGTCGCCAGCGCGTCCCCGACGCCCCCGCGCACCTACGCGCCCGAACCGAACGCCGCGCGCGAGGGGACGACCGTCGCCTCAACCGCCGAGCCAGCGCGACCCGCCCCACCCGCGCGAACCCTCGTGTCGCTCGACTTCGTGAACGCTGAAATCGGCGATGTGCTGAAAGCACTGGCGATTCAGTCGGGCGCGAACATCATCACCGCGCCCGATGTCAAGGGCACGGTCACGGTCAGCCTCACGCGCCTCACCGTCGAAGAGTCGCTGAACCTGATTACGCGCCTCAGCGGCTACCGCTATGAGAAAATCGACAACACCTATGTGGTGGGCACGGAGGAGTCGCTGAAGGCGTTCCGTGCGTCTGCCGAGCCAGTCGCTGCGCCCAAGCCGCGCACTGTGGAGGCGCTGACCTTCAAGGTCGCCAAGCCGACCGACATCGCGACCTACCTCAGCGCGCGCTTCCCTGAACTGAAAGTCACGCCGTCGGGCGAGAAGGACGCCACCTACCTGCTGATTGAAGGCGACGCGGAGACCGTCGAGCGCGCCCGCGAGGCGGCATACGCTTTCGAGCAGCAACTCACGGGCAGCGTGGAAATCGTCACGGAGGTCTACCGCGTCAAGTTCGCCGACTCGCGCGATTTGGCGCGAATCGTGACGCAACTTGTGCCCGGCGTGGCGGTCTCGCTGGGTCCCGACGCGCTGCTGAGTCGCGGCGGCGCGGGAGGCAGCGGCGGCGCAGGCGGACAGCAAGGCGAGATGACGGGCGGCGAGGCGCCCAGCGCAACCGCACAGCAGATGGGCGCACCAATGCAAGGCGGCGGGGCAACCGCTGTACAAGCCGCCCAACCGCCCAACTTGCTGGTGCTGGTCGGCACCACCCGCGAGGTGCTGCGCGCCCTCGAACTCCTGCGCAAGGTGGATGTCAAGCAGCCGCAGGTGGTCATCGAAGCAAAAGTGCTGGATGTCTCTGAAGGCAGCCTCAAGTCGCTGGGGCTGAACTGGAACATCCTGCAATCGGGGAACATCAACACGCTCGACCGCAGCGCGAACCGCTTGCCCCTGCCCGACAGCACCACCAACACGCCGAACCAGCAGGGCGTCGGGTTCAACCGCGACGGGCAACTGGGGCTGGACTTCACCATCGTCAAAAAGCCGATAGACTTCTCCGTGACGCTGAACGCGCTGGCGGAGGATCGTCGCAACCGCCTGCTGGCGAACCCGCGCGTGGCAACGCTGGACGGGCGTCCTGCGACCATCTTCATCGGCGACGAGGTGAACTATGTCAAACTGATTCAGCAGACGCCGCAGGGCGCGAATGTGCAGACCGACACGGTGCAGGCGGGCATCATTTTGCGCGTGCTGCCCCGCGTCCACGAGGACAACTCCATCACGCTGCACATTCAGCCCGAAGTGAGCGTGATCACGGGCTTTTTGGATGTGCCTGGCGGCGGGCGACTGCCCCAACTGGCGCGCCGCAACACCGACACCACCATCCGCGTTAACAACGGCGAGACGGTCGTCATTGGCGGGCTAATCCGTGAGGCGGACATCAAGACCATCCAGAAAGTGCCGCTGCTGGGCGACCTGCCGTTTCTGGGCTACCTGTTCCGCCGCACCAGCACCTCGCGCGACAAGTCGGAAATCATGATTAGCCTCACCGTGCGCGTGATCGAGTAGGCAGCATCCATTCGGGGGGCGCGCGATGCGCCCCTCACGACTCGCTTTCGGGCTGCACCTGATACGCCAGCAGAATCGCTTCGGCGACTTCGGCGAGCGGTTTGCCCGTCTGCTCGGCGGTCTGCTGCAGGCGGCGGAACGCCTCCTCTTCGGAAAGCCCAAGGTGCTGGATCAGCACGCGCTTGGCGCGCCCGATGCGCCGCCGCGCCTGCATCTCCTGCGCGAGGTTCAGGTTCTGCGCCTCCAGCGCGCGCAGTTCGCGATAGCGGCTAATCGCCACCTGTATCGCGGGCGCAAGATCCGCCTCGCGGAACGGCTTGACCAAGTAGCCCAGCACGCCCGCGCGATCCGCGCCCGCCACCATCTCAGGCTCGCTGTAGGCGGTCAGCACCAGCACGGGCGCGATGCGTTCCTTCGCCAGCCGCCGCGAGAGTTCGATCCCGTCCATTTCGGGCATCATGATGTCGGCGATCACGAGGTCGGGCTGCAGCGTGCGCGCGAGTTGCAGCGCGTCGACGCCGTTGTCCGCCTCGCCAACCACCTCGTGCCCCATCGCCTCCAGCATCGTGCGCAAGTCCAAGCGAATCACCGGCTCGTCGTCCACAATCAGCACGCGGTAGGTTTTCATCCGTCGCTTCCCTCCACGAAGACCTCCACATTGCGCGGGGCGAGGTACTCGCGTAGCCGTTGCGCCAGCCGAACGACCCCAGGCTGTTCGGTCTCGGCGTGCCCGCCTTCCAGCAGCACGACATCGCGCGCCCACGCTTCCCAAGTGTGGTGGTGGCGCACCTCGCCTGTGAGCAGGGCGTCGGCGTGCGCCCGCTGCGCGTCGGGTAGGTAGTCGCCGCCTGAGCCGCCGACCACCGCCAGCGTGCGAATCACCTTGCTCGGCTTACCGTACAGGCGCACATGCGGGTTGCCCAGCCGCTCGGCAAGGTAGTCGCGCAGTTCACTGCCGAGCATCGGCTTGGGCAGCGCGCCGACCCGTCCCAGCGCGTGCTCGGTTTGGGTGTGCAGCGGGTAGACATCGTAGGCGACCTCCTCGTAGGGGTGCGCCTGCAGCATCGCGGCGACGACCGCCGACAGCCGCTCAGCGGGAACCAGCATCTCGATGCGCGCCTCTTCGGCGTACTCGCGCTTGCCGACCTGCCCAAGGTACGGGTTCGCGCCCTCCATCGGCTCGTAAGTGCCCGTGCCCGCTGTGTAGAACGCGCAGCGACGATACAGCCCGATGACGCCCGCGCCCGCGTTCGCCATCGCGTCGATCACGGCGTCCACATGCTCGGTTGGGGTGAACACGGCGAGTTTGTAGGGCTTCTGCGCGGGTCCTTCGCCGAACGGGCGCACTTCGGTCAGCCCGACCTGCTCCGCCAGCGTGTCGTTGACGCCGCCGGGAGCGACATCCCAGTTCGTGTGGACGGCAATCAGCGCGATTTTCGCCGCGCACAGCCCTTGCACCGCCATCCCGATGGGGTCGTCGAAGCGGATTTTGCTCAGCGGGCGGAAAATCAGCGGGTGGTGCGTCACCAGCAGTTGGCACTGGCGGTACTGCGCATTCACCACAGTGCGCGGGTCGGGGTCTAACGCCACCAGCACGCGCTCGACCTTCTGACTTGGCTCGCCGATTTGCAAGCCGATGGGGTCGTTCGGGAACGCCCACTCTGGGGGAGCGATTTCGTTCAGGTAGTTCAGGATTTCGCCGACCGTCGCCGCCATAGCGCGGTAATTGTACCTACTCGCCCCAGTTGGACGGCGGGTCGTTGCGCAGTCCCAGCCAGCAGAGCCGTCCGATGAGCGCGCCCAGCGCGGCGGTCAGCGCGAGCGTCCAGCGCGGGTCCAACCCCAGCAGGCGCGGCGTGCGCTGGAGCATCTCCGCAGGCATAAACGGCACACTCAGCAGCGCGAATAGCCCCGTGACCATCACAAACACCGACATCGTGATCAGGAACACCCAGCCGATGGTCAGGCGCATCAGCAGAAAGATGCCGCCCAGCAGTTGGATAGTCGCGAAAAAGCGCAGGCTCAGCGGCGCGAGCCCGCCCTGCAGCGCCGTCCACCAGATGCTCGCGCCCACCACCAACCACACCAGCGCAATCAGACGAGTCGTCGGTTTCATCGATTAGGGCTGTCGGCTACTCCGTCTAAACTGATACGAGAGGTACACAGCTACACCCCGTTCCTGTGCATAGCGTTGCACCTGTTTGCTCGTGACTGCATGCCCAACCATCACAGGAAACACCGCGCGCCCACTGAAGATACGCTGCACAGGTTTGATTTTACGGCGCAAGAATCGATCAATCTCCTGCTTCGAGAGTTGCGTTTTGCATTCGCCGACAATCAAAACCCGCTCCCCAGCGCGTTCGCCCTCGCCGAAGATGTTGACCTCATACTCGTTGCCCTTGTCGTCCTCAACAAAGTCACGGGTCAGCGGTGTCATTACCCGAATGCCGTAGTCCCGCTCCAGAAGCGGGGGCAACGATTCGTAGGCGTCGTTCTCGAGGAGATAGCCAAGATCCATCGCCATCCCCCCCAACTGACGGGCGATGTCGTCTGTACGCCGTGTGAGCCTCTGTTCCGCCTTCACCAGATCCTCTACCATGCGTTCGAGCCGTTCGATTGCCCGCGTGTTTTCGGCAATCTGCTCGCTGTGTTTTTCCACGACTGCCCGCAGCTCAGCGATTGCCCGCGTGTTTTCGGCAATCTGCTCGCTGTGTTTTTCCACGACTGCCCGCAGCTCAGCGATTGCCCGCGTATTTTCGGCGATTTGCTCGCTGTGGCGTTCGGTGGTGGCGCGCAGTTCGGCAATCTGCACGCTGTGCTGCTCGGTCACCTGCACCAGCCGTTCAATCGCCCGCGTGTTTTCGGCAATCTGCTCGCTGTGGCGTTCGGTGGTGGCACGCAGTTCGGCAATCTGCACGCTGTGGCGTTCGGTGGTGGCGCGCAGTTCGGCAATCTGTACGCTGTGCTGCTCGGTCACCTGCACCAGCCGTTCAATCGCCCGCGTGTTTTCGGCAATCTGCTCGCTGTGGCGTTCGGTGGTGGCGCGCAGTTCGGCAATCTGTACGCTGTGCTGCTCGGTCACCTGCACCAGCCGCGCAATCTGCTCGCTGTGCTGCTCGGTCACCTGCACCAGCCGCGCCAACCGCTCGTCGATGCGATGGTAGTCCTCGCGGGTTTCCCTAATCAGTGTCTCTAATTGTCTGGCGACCTCTGCTTGCACCATCTCTTCCAACAGGGTCGCTACGCCAGCAGCGACTTGCTCCGCCCGCTCCGCAGGCAGTATCTCTTGGAGTAGGCTCAGTAGGCTGCTCCTCGGTTCCACGCACGAATTATACCGACTCAGGTATCCTACCTGCGGATGTCAGAGGTGCTGCTGACCGTGCAGATTGTGAACTGGAATGCGCGGGAGCCGTTGCGGGCGGCGCTGCGCACAATCCTGGCGCATCCCCCGCGTTTCCCCTACGAAATCGTCGTGCTGGACAACGCCTCCAGCGACGGCAGCGTGCAGATGCTCGAAAAAGAGTTCCCCGAAGTGCGCCTGCTGGTCAGCGAGCAGAACTTGGGCTTTTCACGGGGGCACAATCTGGCAGCGCGCGCCGCGCAGGGCAAGTACCTGTTCATCCTGAACCCCGACACGGAGGTGCTGCCGCCCGCGCTGGAGCTGTTGGTAGACTACGCCGAGCAGCACCCCGAAGTCGCCATCATCGGTCCAAAGATTCTGAACCCCGACGGCAGCCTGCAATACTCCTGTCGGCGGTTCCCGAACCCGACCGCCGCGCTGTTCCGCAACACGCCGCTGGGCAAACTGTTCCCCAACAACCCCTACACGCGCGAGTACCTGATGACCGATTGGGATCACAACTCCGTTCGCGAGGTGGACTGGGTGTCGGGCGCGGCGCTGTTTATTCGGCGGGCGGTCTACGAACAACTGGGCGGGTTCGACGAGCGGTTTTTTATGTATTGCGAGGACACTGACCTATGCTACCGCGCGTGGCAGGCGGGCTACAAAGTGGTCTACTACCCCGAGCCGAAGATTGTGCATGCGATCGGGCGCAGCACAGACCTTGTGGCGAACAAGATGATTATCACCTTTCACAAGAGTATGTACCTGTTCTACAAAAAGCACTACGCGCGGAAGACTTTTCCGCTGCTGCGCCCGCTGGTTCCTGTGGCGTTGGCGTTGCGGGCGTCGCTGTTTCTTGCCAAGAATCATTGGGACGCGCTGCGGCGGTGGGTCGGGAGGCGGTAGAGGGCTGCCATACGCCTACGCTACGGCAGCGCGAGTTTGCCCGCCAGCGTGGGTCGGCGCACGCCCGTCGTGCTTGGGTAGGTGGCGGGCAAGCCTTGCAGGAACCTGTCGGCAAGCACGGCGAAGGCAATCGCCTCCTTGAAGTCGGGGTCTACGCCATACGCAGCGGACGATTCGAGCGCAACATCGGGCAGGCGCGCGGCGAGTCGGCGCATCAGGGCGCGATTGTGCAGCCCCCCGCCTGACACGATGACGCGCCGCACGGGGCAGGTGGGCGTCACCCATCGCTGCAGCGCGTCGGCAATCGTGGCGGCGGTCAACTCGGTGAGCGTGGCGACCAGCGTTGGCAGCGGCAGGTCGGAGAACTGCGCATAGAGGGCGTCCAGCAGCGCACGCCCGAACGCTTCGCGCCCTGTGGACTTGGGCGGCGGCTGCTCGAAGTACGGGTGTGCCCGCAGCCACGCCAGCAGCAGCGGGTGGACGGCGCCCGAATCTGCCAGCGCGCCGTCGCGGTCGTAGGTCTGTGCGCCGCCTGTGCCGCGCTGTACGGCGAGGTCAATCAGCGCGTTCGCAGGACCCGTGTCGAAGGCGCGGATGGCGTCGGGCGCACCGCCTGCGGGCAGTACGGTCAGGTTCGCCATCCCGCCGAGGTTCAGCGCGGCACGCGATTCCGCATCGCTGCGCAGCAGCAGCCAGTCCACGAGGGGCACGAGCGGCGCGCCCTGCCCGCCGTGTGCCATATCGCGCGTGCGGAAGTCGGCGACCACAGGCACGCCCACCCGCGCCGCGATGACATCGGGCTGCCCAATCTGCAGCGTGTTCGGCGTCGGCGTCCCCAGCGCCCGCGCGTCGGGCGCGTGCCACACAGTTTGCCCGTGCGAGCCGATGAAGTCCACGCGCGGGGGCGAGGCTTTCTGAATCACCGCCTGCGCCGCCAGCGCGAACCGCTCGCCCAAGTAGGCGTCCCACGCGCACAGGTCGGCAAGCGTGCCCGCCTCGATGAGGCGTAGTAGACCCGCGCGTTCGTCGGGCGTGTAGGGCTGGTAGTGCGTCCCCAGCGTCTGAACCCGAATCGCGTCGCCTGCGCCTTCGATGCACACCAGCGCGGCGTCGATGCCGTCCAGCGAAGTGCCTGCCATCAGCCCGACGGCGTAGCGCGGCTCGGCGGGGTCAACTCGCGGGAACCTTTCGGCGGCGGCAGTCATAAGCGGTGCAACCTTACGCAGTGACTCTGCAGGAGGCGCGGGCGGGGTATCCGCGCCTCCTGTGTGTGGTGGGGTTGGTGAGGAAAAGTCGCCCGGAAAGGAGCCAATCACGCGCTCGTTCCTCGCCAACCCCTATTATACCCCATCTATAGCCCATACAGCGGGGCGAACTTGCGCTGGAAGTAGGCAAGCAGCGGCTCCGCGCTGGGCGGCGCGCCCGTGATGCGCTCGATGAGTTCCTTCGCGGGGTAGCGCTGCCCCTGATGGTGTACCTTCTCGCGCAGCCATTCCAGCAACGGCGCGAACTCGCCCTTACGGAACTGCGCCTGCAGGTCGCCCAAGTCGCGCTCCGCCGCCTCGTACAACTGCGCCGCGTACAAATTCCCCAGCGTGTAGGTCGGGAAGTAGCCAATCATCCCACCCGACCAGTGGACATCCTGCAGCACGCCCTCGGCGTCGTTGGGCGGCTCGAAGCCCATGTACGCCTTGAACTTCTCGTTCCACGCGCTGGGCAGGTCGGCGACTTGCAACTCGCCGCGCAGCAACGCCAACTCCAACTCGAAGCGCAGCAGAATGTGCAGGTTGTAGGTCACCTCGTCGGCTTCCACGCGAATGGTGGAGGGCTGCACGGCGTTGACAGCGAACACGAAGTCGTCCAGCGGCACATCGCGCAGCGCATCGAAATGCTCTTGGGCGACGGGGTAGAAGTATTCCCAGAAGGCGCGGCTGCGCCCGACGAAGTTCTCCCACATGCGCGACTGCGATTCGTGCATGCCCAGCGAGGCGGACGCGCCCATCGGTGTGCCCCAATGCTCTTCGGGCAGCCCCATCTCGTACAGCGCGTGCCCCAGTTCGTGAATCGTGCCGAACAGCGACGGGTTCAGGAAGTCCTCGTAGTAGCGCGTGGTGATGCGCACATCGCCAGGCGAGAGGCGCGTTGCAAACGGGTGGACTGTCGGGTCTAATCGCCCGCGTTGCCAGTCGAAGCCGATGCGCTCGGCGATTAGGCGGCAGAAGCGTTCCTGCGCCTCGCGCGGGTAGTGGCGGCGCAGGATGCTCGTGTCGGGCTGGCGCGGGGCGTTCTGGAGTTGCGCGACCAGTTCGGGCGTGTGGCGGCGCAACGGCTCGAACAGCCGCTCCACCTCCTGCGCGGTCATGCCCTGCTCGTACTCGTCGAGCAGCGCGTCGTAGGGTTCCCGCTCGTAGCCCAGTCGCTCGGCAATCTCGCGCACGAGGCTCACGATCTTCTCCAAGTGCGGCTGGAACAGGCGGAAGTCCGACTCCTCGCGCGCCTCTTCCCAGACCTTCTCGGCGAGGCTGGTGACGCGCGTGAACTCCATCACGAGCTCGGTGGGCAGCTTGGTGAGTTTGTCGTACTCGCGTCGCCACTGGCGGATGTTCACGGCGGGCACGCTGTCGGGCGGCTGGGTCATCTCGCTCTGCTCCAGCAGGCTCAGCCACTCGCCGATGCGTGGGTCGGTCGCGCGCTGGTGGATCATCCCCGACAGCATCGCGAGTTGGTTCGCGCGGTGCGGGGCGGCTTTCGGGGGCATCATCACGCGCTGATCCCAACCCAGCACGCCTGCGATTGACCCCAGCATCGCGGTCTCTTTCTGCCAGCTCTCCAGATTCTGGTAAATCGCACGGGCGTCCATAGCAGCGGGATTATACCTGTGGCGCGAAAGTTGCTGTGGGTGTGGGTATGCGCCACAAGGAGACATGGGGGCTGTGCCTGCTGGTGATTGCCGACGCTTTGAGTACCTACTGGCTCATCACGCGGGGCTACGCGACCGAGTTCAACCCGCTGATGGACTGGCTGATTCAGCTCAGTTGGGGCGCGTTCTTTGGGGTCAAGTTCGCCGTGTTGGCGCTGGCAGTGGGGCTTGCGGAGTGGTATCGGCGGCGCAATCCGCAGTTTGTACGCCGATGGCTGCGTGCAGGCGCGCTGGCGTACCTGACGCTGTGGGTGGTCGGCGCGGCGGTGAGTAGCTTGGCGGGGTGGTGAGGCGTCCCCCCACCCTATGGCTGGGCAGGGGAACGCGGTCTTGGGGGCTTAGCAGCCCGTGCCGAAGTTGAACAGCACTTCCAGCAGGTCGGCGTCGTCGATGACTCCGTCGCCCGTTACATCCTCAGGGAGACAACCTGTTGACCCGAAGGCAAACAGCACCGCCAGCAGGTCGGCGTCGTCGATGCAGCCGTCGGCGTTGATGTCGCCTGCAGGGGCGGGCGCGAAGGCGTACAGCACCTGCGAGTCGGCATTATCGCGCGACGCGGCGACATACACCGTGCCGTCGGGACCAACGGATGGCGAATTGTTGCCGAAGTAGTTGTACGGCAGCTGGAACCGCCACAGGAACGAGGCGTCGTTGCCGTTGTCGCGCACGGCGTACAGGTAAGTGTTATCGAAGTTCACTTGGTCGCAGGCGTACAGCACTCCTCCGCAGGTCACCACAGGCCAGCCGCTGAACTCGCCGCTGCCTTCGGGCTTGAACTGCCAGCGGATGGAACCGTCAGGGCGAATGGCGGTGATGCCGCCGCCCTGCTGCCCCAGCTGGTTGAAGTCCACATTCACACGCTTGCCCGCCAAGCTGCCCGATAGACCGACCAGCTGCAGCCCGTTCACCACCGCGTACTGATTGAACAGGTCAATCTCGACGGTGACGCTAATCTCCCCGCTCACAGGCGAGATGTTGCGGTACACCACATAGTTCACATCCTCTTGGTAGCCCGTGAAGGGACGGCTGGGCGTGACGGTCTTCGTGACGCCGTTGACCGTGAACACGGCGTTCTGATCGGTGGCAATCGGCGTGAAGCTGTAGAGGTACAGGTCGTAGGTGCCTGGGGGCACATTGAGCAGGCGGATGTAGGCGGGTCCGTTCAGATCCAGCGCGCCGATGTAGTGGTAGTCGCGCATCAGGTTGTCGCCGTCCGACGGGGGATAGGTGGAGGTCTCGGCGAAGTCGACATTCGCGAGGTTGATTCCCGTCGCGGTGTCGTCGTGGGCGCGCAGGTTGTTCAGCGTCCACGGGCGCGAGATTTGCGCGCTGGCGGCGAGCGAGTTCCAGAAATCGCCGGGTTGCCCCGTAGCGGCGGCGCCGCTCATAATCGGCGGCGGGATGGTGACGCGCCCGCCGCTGTAAATCGTGCCGTCGCCCCCCACCACAGGGTTCTGGTACTGGTTCATCCCGTTGAACACATCCGAGAAAATCTGCCATTGTATCTGCCCTGTGGCGGCGTTCAGCGCAGTGAACACGGGATTGCCTTGATCCGAGAACGAGTTCGCGTACAGGGTGCTGAAGTCGAGGCTGGCGACCACATTCCCCCACCAGCGGTAGTTCAGCCCCACAGCGACATTCGCGCTCCAGACGGTGTTCGCGCTCGCGCCTGCGTCTTCGATGACCATGATGGAGCCTGTGGTCGCGTTGTTGCTAAAGGCGATGCGCGTGCGCCCTGACACAGGGTCTGTCCACACGGGACCGAGTGTCTGGAACGGGGGCGGTCCGCCAAACGGTGAGGTGTATGTCCAGATGCGGTTGCCGTTCGCCGCGTTCAAGCAGACGATTCGGGACGGGTCGGCGTTGTCGCGCACATAGAGTCGGGTGCGGTCAGGGCTGAGCAGCAGGTTGCCGCGCCCGAAGTCCGCGCCGCTCAGTCCGAGGTCGCTGGCGGTGCGCAGCCAGATAGTCGCGCCTGTGGTGATGTCCAGCGCGGCGATGAACGACTGTCCTGTGGGCTGCGCCGATCCGCGTGCGCTGGTATAGACGCGCCCTGCCGCCTCGTCCACCGTGACGCCTGAGTAGGAGAAGTTGCCGAAGCCCAGCACGGCTGGGTTCGTCGCCCAAACGGTGCTGCCATCCGTGGCGTTGACTTTGAACACCTGTCCCTGTCCTTGACCGAAAGTCTTGAAATACAGGAATTGTCCGCCGTTGCTGAAGGTGATGCTCCCGTGTCCGATGCCGAGCGGGAGCGACTTTTGCCAGCGGAGGGTCGGGGTCGCGGGTCGTGTGGCGGGGGCAAGTCCGCGCATGCCTTCGCCGTGCGGGGTCGTGTGGAGCGTCTGGCTCCATGCTACGCTCATCAACGCTGATAGCCCAAGCACTTCAAGTGTGCGTCTCATAGCCTTTCACCTCATCGTCGATTGCCCCGTAGTTGGGGCGGGTGTGCGCGTCCGTGCGCAGGGTTCGTCCGTGCGCCGCGTTTTAGCGGCAGAAGTTGTTGACCGCTTGACGCATGGCGGGCGGGCAGTCGTTCGCGCCGCAGCGTCCCAGCGTCGTCTCGCCCCACTGCCACATGTTGCCGATGGGCGTGTTGCCTTGGCAGCGACGCGGCATGTAGGTCTGGTCGGGGCGCAGCCACTTCGCATGCCCATCCGCGAAGGTGTAGTTCGCCCCGCCGCTGTGAATCAGCAGACTGGTCCAGAAGTTTTCGTCCAGGTTGGGGTCGCGCGCATGCTCGGCGCAGACCCAGCACTCATCGGAGATTGCCCACCACCAGTGCATGTTGTTGGGCACAAGCACGCCGTTGCGGTCGCGATGCAGCACCGTGCCGACACCGACGCATTCGTTGAAGACAATCGTGCGCGCATGCTCTTCGATGGCAGCCTCAGGGCGCACGACGCCAGGACCCGCGCGTTGGTAGGGCGGGTTAATCCACGCCAGCACATAGGCGTTCGCCGAGAAGTTGCGCACGCCGTAGCGCTGGTAGATAGCCTCCGCCTGCGTGCGTCCGAGATTGTACCAACGGCGCACGATGTCATACGAGATGCCCTGAGTCGGGCAGGTGAAGACCTCGAGGCTGCGCACATACGGGTAGATACGCTCCGCCCAGTTCGGGATGGGTCCCGTGCCCTCGCCCGACGGCGGAAACACTTGGTCATAGTCGGGCAGGTACATCATCACAGCCTGCCCCATCTGCTTCTGATGGGTCAAGCAGGCGGTTTGTTCGGCTTTCAAACGCGCCTGCGCAAACACGGGGAACAGGATCGCCGCTAAGATGGCGATAATCGCGATTACGACCAGCAGCTCGATAAGGGTAAACCCCCGCTTCTTCATCGTCCGCCTCCTTCATGGGCAGCTGGCGCGTTCGCGCAGATGCACGGCCCATTTGAGCTTCACAGGGTTGCAGTCGTACAAGGTCTCATCGTTCGCTTGCAGGATGGGCGTTCCGTTCGATTGGCGCGCGTAGAGTTGGTCGCCTTTGAACCACTTCGCGTGCCCGTCCGCGAAGGCGACCACCACGCCGCCTGAATGTCGCGTCGCGTAGCCGCTCGGCTTGTTCATCGGCAGCACGCGCGTGCGGTTCTCGAAGCCGAACGGGGTCACCATGTAGCCTCCGAACGGATCCGCAGACGGCGCGATGGGCACGCTATCCAGCACAAGGATTGCCGCCGCAGGGCGCGTGACCTTGCTGAGCGAGACCACATAGTCCATCGCGGGCTGATACGGAAAGCCCCAGAACCAGTTCAGCCCGTAGGAGAGCCGCGCGCGCTGCGCCCATACCTCGCCATACTCGCTGTCGGACGCGCTGGGGCAACGGAACAGCTCGCGGTTGCGCACATACGGGGCGACCATCGCGGTCCACAAACGCGCGTCGTCGGGCGTCGGGCGAAAGACCCAGCCCACCGTGGGCATCATCTGGCTGTAGTCGTTGGCGTACATCAGGAACGCTTTGGAGATTTGGGTGAGGTTCGACATGCACGCCCCCTGACGCGCCCGCTCGCGCGCCTGTGCGAAGACGGGGAACAAAATCGCCGCCAGCATCGCAATAATCGCGATGACCACAAGCAACTCGATGAGGGTGAAACCACGCTGTTTGTTCATCATACCCTCCATAGCAATTATACCCCACGAAAATTACTGGCGACGCGACTCTCGAATGCGAGGTAGCGAATACTTGCGGCGCGCGCTCCAAACCACTCGGATTGCCCGCATCCCTTGACAATTCCCAGAACCTGCGCTATAATATAACAGCTTGTGCCTGCGCCGTCGGTCAGGCGCATAGGAGGCACGCCGATGGGAACCGATTCCGTGCGCGGTCTACTCGCAGTGACGCGAGCCTCGTTAGCGATGCTCCTGACGCTGCCCCTGCTGGTGCTTGGCGGGATGGCAAGAGCCACTCGGAGGCGACTGTCGTGCTGTCGGTGGGGCTGGCGGCGCATGCGCTGCTGTGCCTGCTGATTTCCCGTTGCCTGCCGAGCGAAGGCGGGTCTCTGCTGCTGACGGGCGTGTTTCTCCTGTTCGGGATCCTGTCGGCGGCGTTGGTGAACCTGCGTCTGGGCTACGACCTCAGCAAGCACTTCGCGCTGATTTTCGGCGTGGTTGTGGCGGCAGTAGCTCTTGACGCCTTTCGCTTGCAGAAGGCTGTCGGGTTGCCTGCGGGCTTTTGGGCAGGGCTGTCGTTCCAAGCGGGGCTGTTCCTCTACTTCCTGTTCACATCGTGAGAGTGGGCTTGGGCGCGCCTTCAGGTATCATTTACAGTGAGCGACTATGCGGTTGCCTAACCAAGCCAAGCGCGTTGTGCTTGCCGTTGTGGGGGTGATGCTGACAGTCATTGCCCTCCTGACGCTAATCCCTCTCATCCATACGCCCACGCCTGTGCGTCCGCCTTTGGTGCGGGTTCCGTTGCAGGAACGGCACGGGCATTACTACCTGAAGGTGCGTATTCAAGGGAACGACGGATGGATGTTGCTGGACACAGGCGCGGCGGCGACAGTCGTGTTTGAACCTGCGCTGGAGTCGCTTACCTACACGCCCCTTCAGGCGCGTGAGAGCGCGTATTTTGCGTTTCTCGACCGAAGGATTGATGCGCGTCGTGCGGAAGTGCCCGAGGTGAGCGTTGGGGAGTGGCGCATTCCGCGTCTGAATGCCTTGTTGGTCGCTGGCGCTCCCGATAATCAGGCGATTGATGGGCTGCCCGTGTTCGGAATTCTGGGATACGATTATCTTCGGCAGTGGCGCGCGGTGAGCATCGCGCGCGCTTCCCTCACACTCCATCGGGACCCCGTCGCCCCGCCGCCTTCCGCACGCATGTTCCGCCTGGTGGATATGGGAGAGCGTCCTGCGGTGGGCACGCAGGTAAATCCGACGCTTGGAAAGGTATGGATTATTGATACGGGAAGTGTGGCGAATAAAGATACCTATGGGCTGCTCGGCAACGCGCTCCTGAAACGCTACCAGATTGTGATTGACCACGCGTTGCGGCGCGTGTGGTTCACACCGACTGACACAGCGCAGGCAACGGGTACCTACGGCTTACTGCTCTTTGCCGAGCCGGGACGCCCCTCGCTCCACGCGCATTTCGTAATCCCGCAAGAGGCGTCTGCCTCAGACGATTTCGTGCGGATTACCGCTGTCGACGGCGTTGCCGTCAACGGGTGGGACGAGCCGATTGTGCGTCGCCTGATTGCTCCGCGTGTGGGTTCCTCCGTGCGCTTGGAAGTTCAAGCACGCGGCGGTCAGAAACGCCAACTTGTTTGCACGGCGTTTGCGCCCGACGAAGTGGGCGTGCAGCAGTTCCAAGCGCGTACCCAAGTCGGCTCGCGCGTGTTCCACCATACAGTGGTCGCTCTGAAGCGAGAACAAACTTGGCTCTATCCCATCGATGTCTGGGGGTACCTCACCGCCCCTCTGCACTCACAAAACTCTTCTCAAACGGAGTTGAGAAACTACGCACCCAAACTCACCTTATCAGATGGGTCAGAAGCAGGGTCGTCAGGGGAGAGGGTTATCGTAAGCCAAGAAGTTAAACTCGTGTTAGAAGACCCGCCCGACAGACGCGGTTTTAAAATGTCCATCGAGCCGATTGAGTGAACTGAAAACTGCTTATACCAATCGCCAAGCCAGAGTTCATAAAAGCACGAATAAACGAGACCCCCTTCCTTCCTGTAAGCAGGGAGAACCGAACGAGCGCGTGGCTCGGTTCCCCCCGCTTCGCGAGGGGAACCTATCGCGCGGGCACACTTCACAGGTCAACTGATGCGCCTATCGCCTACCGCTTCATATTGACCACATCCGCCAGCAGTTCGTCCACGACGGACACAATCCGCGTGTTCGCTTGGAAGCCGCGCTGGGTCACGATCATATCGGCGAACTCGCCTCCAAGGTCCACATTGGACTGCTCCAGGTAGCCCGCGTTGATTTCCCCCAGCCCGCCTGTGGTGGGCGCGCCGATTTGGGGCAGCCCCGAGTTGTCCGTGACGCGCCACATGTTGTTGCCCAGTCGGAACAGCCCCGCAGGGTTGGCGAACAGGCTCAGCGCGATGCGTCCCATCGGGCGCGACAGCCCGTTCGAAAAGACGCCCTGAATCGTGCCGTCGATGCCAATCGTGAACTCCTGCAGCGTGCCTGGCGGGAAGCCGTCTTGGTAGACGGGTTGCACGATGCTCTCTGCTGCCAGCGAGGTCACTTGGCTCAGGTCTAAGGCCACGGTGAACGGCGGCGCGCCGTTGGTGGGGGTGATGGTGATTTGCTGGGTCGTCGCGCCGACGAGTTCACCCTGCCCGTTGAAGTAGAGGCGGGTGTTCGTGCCGGTGGTGTAGTCGCCGACGGGCGTCCCGCCGATGGCGGCGCTCCAGTCCCATGAACTCACTGCGCCTGCGGGCGGTGTGCCCAGCGGCGGCGTCTGGCGGTTGGTGAAGGTAATGGTCACATCGTGCGACCCGCCCAGCGCGTCGTACACGCGCACAGTCGCCGCGTAGGTCTGCGTAGAGGGCGCGTTCGCGTTCAGGTTGCCCGTGTATTGCACGGTGGTCGTCTGACGCACCGCCGCTTGCGATCCAACAGGGAACTGCAGCACCGAATCGGCGGTAATCGCCTGATTGGTATCGATCAGCCCGCCAGCATCTGCCATCCAGCCCAGCACCTTCCAGCCCGTGCCGCGATGCACCAGAAAGCCCGATGAGTCGAGCCCGAACGAGCCGTCGCGCGAGTAATGCACATCGCGCCCGTTGGTCAGCATAAAATAGCCGTTGCCCTGAATCGCAAGGTCGGTCGAGCGCCCTGTCATCTCCAGCGCGCCTTGCAAGGTTTGCACATCGATTGCGCCGACCTTGACGCCCAGCCCGACCTGTATCGGGTTCACCCCGCCCAGCACATTGCTGGGACGGCTCGCGGCGCGAAAGGTCTGCGCCATCAAGTCCTGGAAATGCACCCGACTGCCCTTGTAGCCCGTGGTGTTGATATTCGCGATGTTGTTGCCGATCACATTCATCTTCGTCTGATGCGCCTTCAAACTGGCGACTCCTGAAAGCATGGCTTGCCACATAGCGTTGACCTCCTTAGCGAATGGTACGGACGGTATCGATAGGCACGGTCTCGCCGTTGACGGTCAGCAGCACGCGCCCCGCGCGCATCTGCACCGACTCCACCTTGCCCGTTAGCACTGTGCCTGTCGGTAGGGCGGCTTCCACTTCGCGCCCAATCAGCCCCGCCGCTTGGAAGGTGGTGAACATGTTGCCGATGCGCTCCATCTGCTGCGCGGTGTTCAGTTGCGCCATCTGCGCCAGAAAGTCGCGGTCTTTGACGGGATCCATCGGGTTCTGCGAAGTGAGTTCCACAATCAGCAGTCGCAGGAACTGGTAAGTGTCCATCGTGGTGCGCGAGTTGCCTGTGGGGGCGTTCGCGCCCGATTGTATCGCTCCGATTGTCATCGTCCAACCTCCGTCATCTGAGTTGTGTTCACACCCAGACGTTCCATCGTCCGTCGTAGAGGAGGCTGTCCGTAGCCGTTGGGGTGCGTGTGGATACGGTTGGCGCCGCGTAGCGTGTGTGTTGCTCGCGCGGCGCGTGCTGAAACTGGCTCTGTGCGCCCACATCGAAGTGGGTCAGGTGCAGCCCGCGCGATTCGAGTTGCTCGCGCAGATACTGCTGGGCTTGCTGCAACATCTGGCGGGTCAGGTCGCGCTCGGCGGTCAGCCACGCCTGTACCTCGCCGCCTGTGGCTTGGATGCGCAGTTCGACGACGCCCAGTTCGGGCGGGTCGAGGCGCACCGTGAGGCGGTTGCGTTCGCGCTCGTAGACCATGCGTTCGATATGCTGCGCGACTTGCTCGGCGGCGTTCCAGTTCGGCTCGGCGACGGGCGCGGCGGCGTCTGTCGCGCTAAGCGTTGGTTCGTGGGTCGGTGTAGGCGCGTGCGGTGTGGGCGCGTGGGTGCGCGGCTCGTGCGCGGGCGCAGGCATTGGCGGCTCCTCGCGCGGGCGCAACGGCTCTGGGGTTGGCGCGAGGTCGTCGCGAAGCGGCGCGTCGTGCGCAGGGGCAATGGACGGCGCGCCCAACGCCGAAGCGTCCGTCAACGCCGTCGTGGAGGGCGGTGGAGAAGGCGGCTCCGCCTGACGGGCGGCTGCAGGCGGCGCATCCCCCTCCACCGCGAGGAGGTTCTCAGGTGTCTCTGGTCGTGGCTCGGTCAAGGCGAAATCCCCCATCCCAGCCCCAAGCGCGGGCGTAGGTTCTGGCGTTTCACACTGCGCTGTGGTCGGCTCTTGTAAGGCAAGCGCGCCTGCTAAGAGTTGAAGCGCATCTTCACTCGGCGCAGGCTGCAGGCTCGGCTCAACTGCTCGGTCTGCAATCGCAGGCGTCTGCACGGGCAAAAGCGTCAGCAGCGGCAGCCCCAGCGTCGCCATCTGCGCCTGCAGCGCGTCGGCGTTAGGCGACGCCGACTCTTCGGGGGCAGGCAGCGCATCCGTGGGCAGCATCGCCTCCAGCACGCCCGCGAAGTCTGTCCCCTCGCTCGGCGGGGCGGTTGCGACAGGCGCATCCCCCAAGTGCGCCTCTGGTGCAGCCCCGACCGTCAGCAGGTTCACTCCGACCATCACGCCCGTATTATTGGCAGCGGGCGCGAATCTTTAGAGGCGCGGGGCGCATTTACCCCGCCCCCTTGACAATCCCCGCAAAAATGTGGTATACTTCGCACGGGTCAATACCCTGCATGCACTGGAAGGAGGCATAACGATGAGACGCTTGGCACAGACACTCGCAGCAACGGCTGCGCTGGGCATTAGTTCGTTCGCTTACGGTCAACAACCTGACCTGACGATTGTGCGCGTGTTAGGCACAAACGCCCCGTCCAATCCCTTTACCTTGACTGTCAACGGCAGCGTGGATGTCGTTGTCCAGAACATCGGCACAGCTGCCTCAACGCCCTGTTCGATCGTGGTGTTCACTGACCTCAATGACAACGGGCAGTACGACGCGGGAACCGACCTGCTGCTGGGTACAGGCAGTGTACCTGCGATTAGCACAGGGCTGACAGCGACCGCGACGGTTGCCGTGTCAGGTCTGGTGCTGTTTTGGGACGGCTGGATTAGCGCGTATGTGGACTTTGGGAACGCGGTTGCGGAGTCGGATGAGACGAACAACTATGGCAATACGGGCAGTGTGTGTGGGGGTTCTGTGCGTTCGGGCACTTTGAACCCGCAGTTGAAGTGGCACTGGGGAGTGGATAATCCGAACAACCCGCCGCGCGGTCAGTATTACAGCGACTGGCTGAATGTAGGGATGACCCCCGTGATTGTGGACATGGATGGGGATGGCTATTCGGAGGTCGTCTTCTCTGGAACTAACGCTACGGGTGGTGACTGCTTTTACCGTTCGTATATCTTCGTTCTGGACGGTCGCGATGGTGGTCAAAAATATGTCAGTACATCGTTCAACATCTCTCACTCCACTTCGCCTGCAGCGGGTGACTTAGACGAGGACGGCAAGCCCGAGGTGGTCTTTGCAACAACAGATGGAGGGTTGTTGGTCTTAAGGTATGACGCAGCTGCATCTGCCTATAGATTTGACATACTTAGTGGTTTGTTAGAGGCAGTTCCCAGTTGGGCATCAATAACAATAGCCAATCTGGATCAGCAGGGCACTCCCGAAATCATCGCCGGTCGTCAGGTGTTCCGAGCAGATGGGACACTCCTGTGGCGTGGCAGTGGCAGTTGGGGACAAGTTGCTTGCTTTTCGCCGAACAGCTTAGTGGCTGATGTTGATTTGGACGGCGAAATGGAAGTTGTTGCAGGTCCAACGGTGTACAACTCTCTTAACGGGGGCATTAAGTACCGCAACGCTAATCTGTCCGACGGTTTCGTGGCAACCGCCAACTTCGACAACGACCCTCAAGCAGAAATCGTGCTGGTCAGCAACGGGCGAGTCTACATTCTGGAGCATAACCTGAGCGTGGTTCGCTCCGCCGTGATTCCAGGCGGCGGCTTCGGCGGTCCGCCGATGATAGGCGATACAAATGGCGACGGTATCCCCGAAATCATCACGGCAGCAGCATGGCGACTCGTTGTGTATCGTACCGACCTAAGTATCCTTTGGCAATCGGTCATCCAAGATTCTTCTTCTAACCGTACAGGCGCGACGCTGTTCGACTTCAACGGCGATGGACGACCTGAGGTGATTTACCGTGATGAACTCTTCCTGCGTATTTACGACGGACCAACAGGACAAGTCCGCTGGCAAGTGCCGATGAGCTCCTGCACTTGGACAGAATATGTTCAAGTCGCCGACATTGACCGCGACGGTAGCGCTGACATCGTGGCTGTGGCAAACAATAACTGTGGCTTCGGTCCGCAGCGTGGGATTTATGTCTACAGTGCCCCAACTTGGTTTCCGACGCGTTCCATCTGGAACCAGTACCACTACTGTATCACGAATGTCAACGACGACGGCTCCATCCCCACCACTGAACCCCCCAGCTGGCTGCTGCACAACACCTACCGCCTCAACCCGACCTTCAACCCAACACCCCCGCTGCCCGACCTGAGTGTCTCTGCGCCACGCTACTGCACGACTACGCCCAACATCGTCACGGTTCGCGTGGGCAACGGGGGCGGCGCGGACGCGACTACCCCGTTCACAGTGGCAGTGTACGACGGCGACCCCAACAGCGGCGGACAGATTATCGGGCAAGCGACGCTCAACAGCCTGCCTGCAGGTCAGTTCGTGGATGTGGACATTCCGATTGATCCTCAGACCCCACGCTATGTGCGGGTGGACACGACCGCTGCTGTGAACGAGTGCAACGAGGACAACAACACGCTGTTGGCGTTCACAGGCTGCCCTGCAGACATCAACCGCGACGGGATAGTGGACAATGCGGACTTGTTGATTGTGCTGTTTGAGTTTGGAAGTCAGTCGGCGCATCCGTTCTATCTGCGTGGCGACATCAACTGTGATGGGATTGTGGACGATGCGGACTTGTTGATTGTGCTGTTTGAGTTTGGCAACAGTTGTTAGTGCGTCTATTTGTTGGCGACTGTGGCGGCGGCGGGGGGCGTTGGCTTCCCCGCCGTTTTTGTACGGTTGTGGGTGGCGGCAGGAGTTTTTGCGGGTGTGCGGTACTTAGCGTTATGCATCGCTGGAGCGGAGCGATTGTAGGTTGGCTGATTGCGCTCGCGCTGGGCTGGGCAGGGACGCCGCAGGTGCAGGCGCGCGCGGCAATCCTGATGGACGCCGAGACGGGACAGGTGCTGTACGCCAAAAACGCGCACAAGCCCCTCCCGCCCG
>Ga0209478_1000956_pt1 | contig 26677 bp, 28 predicted proteins | sample DewCreD2012metaG_5_FD_184109 | JGI IMG/M metagenome (GOLD analysis project Ga0209478, IMG submission 184109) | Hot spring sediment bacterial and archeal communities from British Columbia, Canada, to study Microbial Dark Matter (Phase II) - Dewar... ...
GCCTTTACGACCTTATCTGGCGGCGTTTCGTCGCCAGCCAGATGCGGGATGCCCTCTACGACCAGACGGTGGTGCTCCTCAAGGATGAAGGGGAGGAGCCCCGTTTCACCTTCCGCGCCTCAGGCTCGGTGCTTAAGTTTGAGGGGTACCTGAAGGCCTGGGGGCGGGGGGATGAAGGGGGGGTGGCGCAAGCGGTAAATGAGGGGCAAGAGGCGGAGGTGGAACCTCCCTTGCCCCCGGTGGCGGAGGGCACAGGGGCGGAGCTTTTGGAGGTCAAGACCCAGCAACACTTTACCGAGCCCCCGCCCCGGTACACGGACGCCACCTTGGTGAAGACCATGGAGGAGCTCGGCATTGGGCGTCCCTCCACCTACGCCCCCACCCTGGAAACCCTGGAAAAGCGGGGGTATGTGGTGCGCAAGGGGCGTACCCTGCTGCCCACCCCCCTGGGTCGTCAGGTGACCCACTACCTTAAGGAGCGCTTCCCTCAGGTGGTGGCCTACGAGTTCACCGCTCGGATGGAGGATCGCCTGGACCAGGTGGAGGAAGGGAAAGCCCCCTGGCCTAAGGTGGTGTGGGAGTTTTACGAGCCCTTTCTGGGGGAACTTTCCCAGGTGCCCAAGAAGACCTGTCCCCAGTGCGGGAGGCCTTTGGAGCTAAAGGTAAGCCGGTTCGGCCAGTTTCTGGGGTGCACCGGCTACCCGGAGTGCACCTACACCGAGCCTCTGGAGAGGAAGGAGGCCGAGCCCATCGGGGAGGCTTGCCCCAAGTGCGGAAGGCCCTTGGTGCGCAAGGAGGGCCGGTATGGGAGCTTCATCGCCTGCTCCGGCTACCCCGAGTGCGATTACACCCGGGACGATGGCGAGTCCACCGGGCATGCTTGCCCCAAGTGCGGAAGCCAGGTCCTCGAGAAGCGAAGCCGCCGGGGTAAGCCCTACTACAAGTGCGAGAACAACGCCTGCGATTTCCTGTCCTTCTACCCTCTTCTGGACCAGACCTGCCCTTCCTGCGGCTGGCCCTTGGTGAAGAAGGGGGAAGGAGCCTGCATGAACCCTGCTTGCCCAGACCACGATCCCAAGCTGGTTCCTTCCCCTAAGGCCTCTGGCCAGGCTGCTTCCCCGTCAGGGGAACACCTTGCGGCTTCGGCCTCCAAGGGCAAGGGGGTAGGCCGTACCGGCGCGAGGGCTAAGGGGCAGATTCAGGAGGCTTTCCCACCTAGGCCGCCCAAGGACTGGGAGGAGCTGAAGCCCTTCCTTGGGGAACTCACCCCGGAAGAGCGCCAGGCGGCGGAGGCCTTGGCCTTTGGAGAACCCCTTTCCCCGGAGGCGGCCAGGCTGGCCCAGCGGGCCATCTTCAAGCTACGCATGAAGAAGGGCCGCGCCAGGAAGGAGGCGGTTACCTGATGGAAAGCTTCAAGCTCCACCTCCTGCGCCTGGCCCGGGAGGGGAGGGTGGAGGTGCCCGGCGTGCCGGTGCGGGGTTATACCCTGGTTGGGGAAGAAGAACGCGAGGATATGGCCTTTTACCTGGTTCTGGAGGGGGAACTGGTCATTGACCTGCCCCAAGGCCAGTACTTGCACCTCAAAAGGGGGGAGGCCGCCCGGGTTACGGAGCCCCACCGCCTTGTGCCGGTGGAGCGGGCGGTGCTTCTGGAGGTGGGGTAGGCCCCACCAGGTACACGGCACCCCAGGGCCTGTACACGCTCACCACCTTGCTCTCCCGCACCCGGCCGTCCCGGTAGCGCACGGTGCGCCTTACCTCCACCCTGGCCCCCTCGGCGGCGAAGTCCACCTGTTTGCGCACGCCAGGGGACAAGGAGGGGTCCGGGATCTCCCGGGGGGGTAAGGGAGGCTTTCTGTCGGAGATGAAGGGACCTTCCCAGCGCACCTCCCGGTCCTTGGTGCCAAAGAGGTGAAAGCGGAGGCGGGTACCCACCACGGAGCGCTGCACCAGGATGTGCCCCGGGGTGTCGTTCACCACCTTGAGGTCCTTGTAAGGCTGGATCACCGCAGCGTCCAGGCCCGTGGGCTTGTAGTAGGCCACCTGGTAGCTGTGGGCGTGGCGCTCCTTTATGGGTAGCCCGGCCAGGAAAAACGCCCGGAACAAGGTGGTGGAAACCTGGCAGACCCCACCCCCCACCCCCTGCTCCGTGCGGTCCCCCACGATGACGAAGGCTTCCTTGTATCCTTCTTCCTCGGTGATGGGCCCCAGGGCCTGATTGAAGGAGAAGGTGCCCGGGGGGATCAAGAGGCCGTCCAGCTTGCTGGAGGCAAGGAGCAGGTTGTGGGTACGCTCCCGGCTGGAACCCCGGAAGTCTGTTTCCCCGGTGGCCAGGTGCTCCCGGATTCCCAGGGCGTAGAAGTCCTTGAGGCTTGGGTTGGGCGGGAGGTAGCGCACGGGCAGGCGGAAGCTTTTGCGCCCCTTCGCCAGGGCTTCGCGATAGGCAGCCAGAACCTCAGCCTCGTCAAAGGCGAGCCCTTTTTTCTCCACTCCCTGCCAGCGCCCATCCTGCAGGATGAAGCGGGGCCTTTTGGGCTCGCGGGCCAGCTTTTTGATGAGGACTCTCAGCTCCTTCTCCGTGGCCACAGGATAGGGTTGGCTACCTACATAGCTGAGAATCTGACCATCTTCAATGACGTCCTCTTCCAGGACCAGGATGGCGGTGATAGGGGAGGAATCAGGGGTGGTGCTACCCTGGGCCAGGGCAAGGCCCAGGGCCAGCGTCCAGGCGAATCGCCGAAGCATGGGGGCAATCTATCACGTGTTCTGTTAAAGGTCTGTGAAAAGCCCCACCACCCGGTACAGGGCTTCCTCCTCCTCTTGGGAGAGGTAGCGGGCCTGTCCTACGGGGAGGTCCCCTAGGGTGAGGGGGCCCAGGGAGAGCCGCTTCAGGTAGAGGACACGGTTCCCTCGAGCCTGGAACATGCGCTTTACCTGGTGAAAGCGCCCTTCCCTCAGGACCAGCTCCACCCGGGTGGGGTCTTGGTCCCAGGAGAGCTCCGCGGGAAGAAGCCGCGTGCCCTCTAGAACCAGGCCCTCTCTAAAGGCCTCCTGGTCCTCCCTTGTGGCGGGGCGTTCCAGATGGACCAGGTAGCGCTTTTCCACCTTGTGCCGGGGATGGGTGAGGCGGTGGAGAAGCTCGCCGTCGGTGGTGAAGAGGAGAAGCCCTTCCGTGTCCTTGTCCAGGCGGCCCACCGGGGAGAGGTCCCGGGTGGGAAAGCCTTCCAGGAGAGCGTAGACCGAAGGGCCTTCCCTCCGGCTGGTCACGTACCCCGCCGGCTTGTGCAGGAGGATGTGGTGGTGGCACCGCAAGACAAGGGGTTCACCGTCCACCTCGAGGCGGGCACCTGGGGGCACGTGAAAGGCTGGGTCCCTGATCACCCGGCCTTCCACCTGCACCTGGCCGCTTCGCACCAGGCGGGCCACCTCCTTGCGGCTTCCTAGGCCCAGGTGGGCGAGGAGCTTGTCGAGCCTTTCCCCCCTCATAGCTCCAAGGCTCCTTCCAGCCACCACAGGGCCCCCTTGGCCATGGCCTGGGCGAACTCCTCCGGGGTTAGGCCCTTGGCCTCCACCCGCCCGGGGTTGAGGCCTTGGAGGAAGAGGAAGCGCTCTAAGGGGTCTTTCGGCAGATGGGGGGAGACCACCAGGAGGTCTATGTCGCTTTCCAGGTTGAAGCTACCCCGGGCTACCGAGCCATAAAGGTAAACCCGGGCCTCTCCCAGGGTTGCCCGCACCCTTGTGGCGTAGGCTCGGGCTTCTTCCAGGAGGGCCTCCCAGGCGGCCATTCGCAGCCTAAGGGCTTCCGAGGCCACGCCAAACCTCCTCTGCCCATTTCAGAACGCCCTCGGCTGCCCTTAGGGCCTCCTCAGCCCGGGCCCGCGTGTAGTACTCGTAGGGGCTTCCTTCGGGGTAGGCATCGGGATAGCGGGCGGGAATGTAATGGGCGTCTAAGGTGCGCGCCTTTTCTTCCAAGGCTTCGGGGACCTCATGGCCCGCTTCCTTCAGCGCCTGGAGCAGGCGGATCAGGGCGTGACCAAAGGCGGGCTGTCCTAGTCCCCGTAGCAGGCCCTTAAGGGCGTATTCCCCTGCCTGGTGGGCCTTAAAGCTGGCCCAGTCGTAGTCCCCTTCCTCCAGGTCCCGCTTCCCAGAGGCCAGGGTATGCTGGGCTTGCGCGTGCCATCTTGCCCACTCCTCCCGGTCCAGGGGTGCCATCCTCTTTATTCTAAAGGGCATGAGGCTTTACCAGGAGGACAGCTACGCCACCCGCTTCCAGGCCCGGGTGGTGCGGGCTTGGAGCGATGAGCAGGGCCACCATGTCGTGCTTTCTCAAACCCTCTTTTACCCGGAGTCCGGGGGGCAACCTGCGGACACGGGCGTGCTGAAAGGGGAGTTTGGCCAGGTGCGGGTGCTTTACGTCTTTGAGGAAGCCAAGGCCTTCGGGGATGTGGTGCACCGTGTGGACGGCCCTATCCCCGAGGGAGCGGAGGTGGAGGGAGAGATCGACTGGAACCGGCGGTTTCGACACATGCAGCGCCACACCGCCCAGCACATTCTTTCCCAGGCCCTCCTCAGGGCCGGGGGGTACCACACCATCGCCGTGAGCCTGGATAGCCCGGTTTCCACCGTGGACCTCGAGGAGGAAGTGGAGGAGGCCAAGCTCCAGGAGGCGGAGGCCCTGGCCAACTTCGCCGTGTACGCGGACTACCCCATAGAGGCCTTTTGGGTTTCTGAGGAGGAGCTTGCCCGTTACCCTTTAAGGCGGCCTCCCAAGGTTCAGGGCCAGGTGCGCCTGGTGCGGATCGGGGACTTTGACCTGGCGGCCTGCGGGGGCACCCACCTGAGGACCAGTGCCCAGGCGGGCCCCATCAAGGTCCTGAAGTGGGAGCGGTACAAGGGGGGAAGCCGGGTGTACTTCATGGCGGGGTGGGAGGCTTTGGAGGACTACCATGCCAAGCACGCCCTGCTTTCCCGCCTGGCCCTTTCCTTCTCCACCAGCCCCCTGGAGCTGGAAAAACCGGTGCGTCGGCTTCAGGAAGAGGTGTACGCCCTAAAGGGCGAGAACCTGGAGCTTAAGGAGGCTTTGGTGGAGGCCCTCCTGCCCCGGGCCCTCGAGGAGCGGGTGCTCCTGGTGCCGGCTCCCGTCCTGGGGGACCTGGCCAAGAGGCTTCTTTCCTGGAGCGAGAAGACCTTTTTGCTCCTTTCCCCCGAGGGTCGCTTCGCCGCCCTGGGCCCCGGCCGGCAGGAGGTTTTGGAAAGGCTTAAGGCCCTTGGGGCCAAGGGCGGGGGAAAGGAGGTGGTCCAGGGAAGCCTGCCCAAGGAAAAGGTGGCCGCGGCCTTGGATCCAGGCCTCGTAAGCTAAGGCCATGGGGCTTTTTGAGGGAAAGGGCGTCTTGGTGACGGGAGCGGCCCGGGGTATCGGCCGGGCCATCGCGCGGGCCTTCGCCCGGGAAGGGGCCCTGGTGGCCCTTTGCGATCTGCATCCCCAGGGGCGGGGGGTGGCGGAGGAGATCGGGGGCTTCTTCGTGCAGGCGGACTTGGCCGAGGAGAGGGACCGGGTGCGTTTCGTGGAGGAGGCAGCCCATGCCCTGGGACGGGTGGACGTGCTGGTCAATAACGCAGCCATCAGCGCCCCAGGGTCGGCCCTGACCGTGAAGCTCCCCGAGTGGCGAAGGGTTTTGGAGGTGAACCTCACCGCTCCCATGCACCTCTCCGCCCTGGCAGCCAGGGAGATGGCCAAGGTGGGCGGGGGGGCCATCGTAAACGTGGCCAGCGTTCAGGGGCTTTTCGCCGAGCAGGAAAACGCCGCCTACAACGCCTCCAAGGGAGGGCTGGTCAACCTCACCCGTTCCCTGGCCCTGGACCTGGCTCCCTTGGGCATCCGGGTGAACGCCGTGGCCCCGGGGGCCATTGCCACGGAGGCGGTGCTGGAGGCCATCGCTCTTTCCGAGGACCCGGAGAGGACCCGCCGGGACTGGGAGGACCTTCACGCCCTGAGGAGGCTGGGCCAACCCGAGGAAGTGGCGGAGGCGGTGCTTTTCCTGGCCTCGGAGAAGGCCAGCTTCATCACCGGGGCCATTCTGGTGGTGGACGGGGGGATGACGGCGAGCTTCATGATGGCGGGTAGGCCAGTGTAGCGCCACCCCACCCTGGTTTCGCCAGGGTGGGGGGCCCGGCCAATCCCTAGCCTGCGCTATTTAGGCCCTTACCGATATGGCGAAAAAGGGCATCACGTGGCGTGGTCCTTGTAGGGCTCTCCCCGCAGGTCGGAGATCAAGTGGATGGCCACGTAGGCCCCGTCCCCTGCGCTCACGATGGCGTGTCCCGGCACCTTGCCCCGGGCCACCCCGGCGGCGTAGACCCTGGGATAGCTGGTACGGCCGGCCTCGTCGGTTTCTATGTGGACTCCCTTGCGGGTAAGGCCCAAGAGGGAGGGCAGGGTGGGGTCTTTGTGGGTGCAGAGGAGAAGCCTTTCCGCTTCCACCACGCCCTCCTCGGTTTCCACTTCAAAGACCCCCCCCAGGTCCCGCACCCCCTTGACCACGCCCCTTTGGATCTCTGCCCCGTAGCGGCGGGCGTGCTCTTTCAGCCTCTCTAGAAGCTCCTCGCCCGAGGGTTCGTCCAGCAGGCCAGGGTAGTTGGGGACCCGGCTCACCTGGGCGATCTTGGAATGGCCCCCGTCCAGCACCAGGACCTTAAGCCCGGCCCTGGCGAGGAAAAGGGCCGCGGAAAGACCCGAGGGGCCGCCGCCTACCACGAGAACGTCCCACATACCTTTTAGAGTATATGGGTCGGGAACGGAGGAGAGAAGGCAAGGTATAATCGGCGGCGCATGATCTTGGACGACCGCTACCCGGTGCTGGAAACCCTCGAGGAGAAGGAGGGAATCACCCTTTATCGGGTGGAGGGCGGGGTGGTTTTCTTTTTCCAGGTGCGCACCCCCGAGGACAAGGAGCGCTTTTACCGGTACCGGGCGGCCATCAAACGCCTAGAGGAGCTCGGGCTTGTGGAGGCGGTGGTTTCCGCCAAGCCCGGGCGCTACTACGCCTTTTTCCCGGAACGTCCCCTGGCCCGTAAGGCTCCGCCCCGGCCTGCCCTCGAGGCCCTGGCTCCCTTGGGTTTTGGCCCGGAGCATCTGGCCATGGCCGAGGAAGGGGTGGCCTATCTTTCCCCCTGGCCCCTGGGGTCTAGCCGGCGGGCCTTGGCCCGGGGTCCTTCCCGCCTCCAGCCGGGCTTCCTTCTAGGGGTAGCCCCGGGCCTTCTCCTCTTCCTCCTGGGGCTATGGCTTTTTTCCCAAGGGGTTTACCGCTACTTCAACCCTCCGGAGTACACCGTGCCGAACCTGGTGGGCAAAACCGCCCGGGAGGCCTTTCTCCTTTTGAAGGATACGGGGCTCAGGCTGGAGGTGGTGGAGGGGAACGACCCGGCCAAGCCCAGGGAGGTGGTGCTGGTCCAGGAGCCTCCCCCGGGAACCCGCCTTAGGGCGGGGCGCACCGTGCGCCTCACCCTTAACCAAGCCCGGCTGAACCCCTTGCCCGAGCTCAAGGGACTGCGCCAGGAGGAGGCGGAAGCCAGGCTCTCCGAGCTGGGCTACCGCCTGGCTGGGGTGGCCCAGGTGGAAAGCCCCGAGCCCCTGGGCACGGTCCTGGCCAGCGACCCACCCCCTGGAACCCCCCTGCCTCCTGGGGCCCCGGTGCGGCTTCTGGTTTCCCGGGGTGCTTCCCTGGGTCCCACGGTGCCCCTTCCCCAGCTCACGGGTTTAAGCCAAAAGGAAGCGCTTTTCCTCCTGAACGCCATGGGCCTGCAGGTCCAGGTGGAGGAGGTGCCTTCCGGCGCCCCGCCCGGCACAGTGTTGGCCCAGGAGCCCGCTCCTGGCACCCCCATGCCGCCAGGAAGCGGGGTGCGTCTGAGGGTGGCGGCAAGGGGAGAGGTGCCGGTGGGGGCTTTGAGCCCTTTGCCTGCCCCTAAGCCCGAGGCCCGTACCGTGACCCTGGCCTTGAACCTTCCCCGGGAGGCAGAGGGACGCCAGGTGCGCCTGGTGCTGGTGGACGACCGGGGGGAGCACCTGGTTTACGAGGGGGAAGGCCGTGGGGGCCTGAGGGTTTCGGGTACCTACGAAGCGGTGGGGGAGGCCCGCTTTCGCCTTTACCTGGACGGGGTGCTCTTCCAGGAGTGGGCCCCCTGAGGGTTCCCTGGTTTGGGGAGGAGGGCGTGAAAGGAGGCTGGGCCGAGGACCTGGCGCTCGCCTACTTTCTTGAGCGGGGCTACCGGCTTCTTGGCCGCAACCGCCGCACCCCCTTTGGGGAGGTGGACCTGTTTCTGGAAAAGGACGGGATTTACGTGCTGGTGGAGGTCAAGCAAAGGAGCTCAGGGGCTTACGGCACGCCCTTGGAGGCCTTAACCCCCAGGAAGGTGGGGCGCCTTTTACAAAGCGCCCGTTATCTATTGGGACGGGACGATCTCCCGGTGAGGCTCGAGGCCATCCTGGTCCACGGGACTCCGAGGGCCCACCGGATAGAGCACCTGGTGTTGGAAGTGTAGGGGGAAATCCCCTCTCCCTTGGTCCTTTGGGTAAGCTTGAGGGTGTTTAGGAACCTCGAGGCCTACCTCCAAGCCCTGGAGAGGCGGGGGGAGCTCAAGCGAATAAGGGTGCCCGTTTCCAGCGAGCTGGAGATCACGGAGATTGCCGACCGCATGGTGAAAACGGGGGGTCCTGCCCTCCTTTTTGAAAGGGTGGTGGGTAAGGACTTCCCTGTGGCCATAGGCCTCTTTGGCACCCGGGAGCGCACTGCCTTCGCCCTGGGGGTTAGGGACCTGGACGAGCTTTCTGAGAAGGTGGCCCGCTTGCTGGAGTTGAGGCCGGGAAGGGGGGGGATTTCCGCCCTCATGGGCCTTCTTCCCAAGCTTCCCCTTCTTAGAGGGTTTTTCCCCAGATGGGTGGGGAGGGCCCCGGTGCAGGAGGTGATTCTCAAGGGAGAGGCAGTGGACCTCTTCCGCCTTCCCATCCTGAAGTGCTGGCCCTTGGACGGAGGGCCCTTCCTCACCCTACCCCTGGTGATCACCAAGGACCCGGAGACCGGGGAGCTCAACGTGGGCATGTACCGCATGCAGGTTCTGGACAAAAGGAGCACGGCCATGCACTGGCAGCTCCACAAGGTGGGCCGCCAGCACCTGGAAAAGGCCAGAAAGCTGGGGAAAAAGCTGGAAGTGGCCGTGGCCCTGGGGGGGGATCCCATCCTCACCTACGCCGCCACCGCCCCTTTACCCCCTCTTCCAGGGGTAAGCGAGTTCCACCTGGCGGGGTTCCTGCGGGGAGCTTCCGTGGAGCTCACCCGGGGCGTCACCGTGGACCTTCCTGTCCCCGCCGAGGCGGAGTTCGTGCTGGAGGGCTACATTGACCCGGAAGAGCCCCTGGTGGAGGAGGGTCCCTTTGGGGACCACACGGGCTTCTACACCCCCGTGGATCTCTATCCCCGCTTCCACGTGACCGCCATTACCCACCGGAAAAGGGCCATCTACCCCGCCACCATCGTGGGGGTACCTCCCATGGAGGACGCCTACCTTATCGAGGCTTCCGAGCGCCTTTTCCTGCCGCCTTTGCGCCTCATCCTCCCCGAGGTGGTGGACTACCACATGCCCCCGGAAGGGGTGGCCCACAACTGGGTGAACGTGGCTTTGCGCAAGGCCTATCCGGGCCAGGCCTACAAGGTGGCTTACGGGATGCTGGGGCTTGGGCAGATGATGTTCGCCAAGGTGATCGTGGCCGTGGATGGGGATGTTCCGGTGAGGCCGGGGTTTCAAACCCTTTTGGAAGCCCTCAAGCATGCCCTGCCTGGGCGGGATACCCTCCTCCTTCGGGGGCCTATGGATGTGCTGGACCATAGCTCAAGGAGCTTCGCCTTCGGTGGGAAGCTTCTTGTGGATGGTACCCGTAAGCTTCCCGAGGAGGGGGGGGAGGTGCCCTTCACCCCTAGGGTCCATGCCGAGCTTCCCCAAGACCCGGAGGCCCTGGCCCAAAGGCAGTGGCCGGGCATCTGGGGGATTACCTTGCGCAAGGAGAGGCCAGGCCAGGCCTTGGCCCTGGCGGAAAGGCTCCTCAAGACGCCGCAAAGCGCTGGTATACGCTTGATGCTCCTGGCAGACCACGACACCCTCCTCACCCCCGAGGAACTTCTTTGGGCTGTGCTCAACAACATAGATCCGGAGCGGGATGCCCGGGTATTGGAGGGAGTGGAGGGCCCCGTCTTGGTGCTGGACGGCACCCGCAAGCTGCCCCAGGAGGGCTTTGCCCGCACCTGGCCCGAGCGCATCCTTATGGATGCGCGGATCAAGGCCCTGGTGGACTCCCGCTGGGAGGAGTACGGCTTCTAGACGGTTCGCAGGGCCCGGTTGCGAAGGAGGGCGCTCTTGAACGCCCGGACCACTTCCCGGTCCAGGCGTCCTTGGCGCACCTCGTTTTCCAGGGCCTGCAAGGCTTCCTCGGGCCGGGCTACCTTACGGTAGGTGCGCACGCTGGTCAAGGCATCGTAGATGTCGGCGGCGGTCACCGCCTGCACCAAGAGGGGTATCTGGGTTAGGCCGTCGGGGTAGCCGGAGCCATCCAGCTTCTCGTGGTGCCAGCGCACGTAGGGTTTTAAGCGGGCGTAGGCTCGAAGGGGCCGGATGATCTCGTCCCCCTTCACTGGGTGCTCCTGGATAAGGCGCCACTCGGGCTCCGTGAGGGTATAGTCTCCCCGGAGGATGTGGTCGGGGATACCGATCTTGCCTACGTCGTGAAGAAGCGCTCCCATGTGGAGGTCCTCGAGCTCCTCGGGCTTCGCCCCGAGCTCCTCCGCGGTCCAAAGGGCGTACTGGGCCACCCTTTCCCCGTGACCGGCGGTGTAGGCGTCCTTGGCCTCCACCGCCCGCACCAGGGCAAAAAGGGCCCTTTCCAGGTCCTCCAGCTTCTCTTGGAGTTTTCGGCGCTCCAGATGGCCCTTGACCCGAAGCCTGAGCTCCACCAAGTCCACGGGGAGCTTTAGGAAGTCGTCGGCCCCGGCCTCAATTCCCTTAAGGCGCACCTCCCGGTCCCCGTCGGCGGTGAGGAGGATGACGGGGAGCAAGGGGTCCAGGGCCTTTACCCTGCGGGTGAGCTCGAGGCCGTCCATGATGGGCATGTGTAGGTCGGTGAGCACCACGTGGGGGAGGCTATCCCGAAGGAGGTCCAGGGCCTCTTGCCCGTTTCTGGCTTCCTGAACCTCCACTCCCAAAGGTTCCAGGGCCCGCATGAGGAGGAGGCGCTGGATGGGCTCGTCGTCTACCAGCAAAACCTTTTTTACGAGGGGGGACTGTGGGTGTTTCATAGCTTCACCCCGTGGAGTAGCTGGCCCAAAAGCCCTGGGCGGCCGCTTTCCATTTGCCCCGTGCGTTGCACCAGCCCTTTCCGCTCCAGGCGGAAGAGGTGAAACCGAACCAGGTCCAGGGGTAGGCCAAGGGCCTTGGAGAGGCCTTCCGCGGACACCCCCTTTTCCAGGTAGGGAAGCGACTTGGCCAGAAAGCTTTCCTCCGGGAGGTGCTTCTTGGCCACCGCAGAAGCCTTGAAGATGGCTTTGGGAGGGGGGAAGTACGGGCGGTAGCGCTCCAGCTCATCCTGGAGGGTGACGGTGCTTAGAAGGACCTTCCCCACAGGCCAGTTCAAGCGCACCTTGTGCTTGGGCTTGGCGCCGGGGAGGAACTCGAAGCTGCCCTCGCGGGCTTGCAGCAAGGCTTGCAGGGTGGCTTTGGCGGCCAGGGCCTCCAGGGGCTTGCCGTGCTGGTCAATGGAGCGGATGTAGCCTGGCTTCAAGTAAACGGTGGTGGCGGGAATATCCTTCAGGTTCCAAATTTCCAGGGCCCCCTCCTTGTGGGCGAGAAGTTGGAGGAGCTCCTCGAGGGGCAGTGCATTGAGGCTTCCGAACAGGGCCATAACCCAACCTCCTGCCTTTACCCTAGAGCCCCCCTGTGAAAAGGATTTGAAAAAAGCGTATAATCCCCCCTTGTGCTGGTGCGGCCCGCTCTTCTTCCCCTTTGGCCTCCACGGCTGGTGGATCTTTTCGGCCGGGAGGGACCTTTGGTCCTCGAGGTGGGCTTTGGCGACGGGCGCTTCACCGCGGAGCTTGCCAAGGCCCATCCGGAATGGCTCATCCTGGGGGCTGAGGTCTCGGCGGCCAGCGTCCAAAGGGCTTACCGGCGCTTGCGCCGGGAAGGAATAGCGAACGTGCGCCTTTACCACGGGCAAGGCCTCTTTGCCCTGAGGAACCTGGTGCCCCCGGGGAGCCTAAAGCGGGTCATCGTCAACTTCCCCGATCCCTGGCCCAAGAAGCGGCACCAGCGGAAGCGGCTTTTGCAGGAGGGATTTTTCCGCAGGCTTTCCACTAGGCTCGTGGAGGGCGGAGACCTCCTCCTCACCACCGACCACGAGGAGTACTTCCACTTCGCCCTGGAGGAGGCGAAACGGAGCGGGCTTTACCGGGTGGAAGTTAAGGAGCCACCGGAGGCCCACTTGCGCACCAAGTATGCCCTCAAGTGGAAGGAGGCGGGCCGGACCTTCTTCCATGCGGTGTTCACCAAGGTGGCCGAGGATCCCACGCCTTGGCCGCCCATAAGGAGGTACGAGGTGGCCCATGCGCTGTTGAGGGGGGAACTGCCCAAGGAACTTACCCTTGCCAAGGCTCCCGTGGCCGTCCCCGGGGGGGTGGCGGTTTTTCTGGAGGTGGCCCGGGGGGAGGAAGGGTTTTACGTGCTCACCCACGTGGAGGAAGAAGATCTCACCCAGGATTTGCTTCTGGAGGTGAGGAGGAGTGCCCGCGGGCTCTATGCGGGGGTTAGCCGCTTCGGTAGCCCCCTCATCACCGAGGGGGTGAAGGAGGCGGTGCGGGCCCTGGTGCGGGAGCTCGGGAGGGTGGGCCTCGAGGTGGTCCAGGACCACACCTAGCCCACGCCCTAAAATAGCCCTATGCACGCCCATGTGATCCTGGCCGCCGGGCAGGGGACCCGCATGAAATCCCGCCTGCCCAAGGTGCTCCATCCCCTCCTGGGCAAGCCCATGCTGGCCTATGCGGTGGAAACGGCCCTGGCCCTGGAACCCCAAAGGCTGGTGGTGGTGGTGGGGCATGGAGCCAAGCAGGTGATGGAGGTCCTAAAGGCCTATCCGGTGGAGGTGGCGGTGCAGGAAGAACAGCTCGGCACCGCCCACGCCCTTTTGCAGGCGGAGGCCTTGTTAAAGGACTTTCCTGGCCCCACCCTGGTCACCCAGGGGGATACGCCCCTTCTTCGCCCGGAAACCCTAAGGGACCTTCTGGAAAGGGTGGAGGAGGGAGCGGGGATGGCCCTCCTCACCGTGGAGCTTTCTGACCCCACCGGCTACGGCCGCATCCTGCGCCAGGGGGAGGAGATCTTAGGCAGTGTGGAGGAGAAGGATGCCTCCCCTGAGGTCAAGGCCATCCGGGAGGTGAACGCTGGGGCCTATGCCTTTGACGGCTTCCTCTTCCAGGCCCTTAAGGAGGTGCGAAACGAAAACGCCGCCCGGGAGTACTACCTCCCCGACCTCATCGCCATCTACCGGGCCAGGGGGCGGAGGGTGGTGGCGGTGAGAGGGGTGGCGGAGGAAGCCTTGGGGGTGAACACCCGGGAGGAACTCGCCCGGGTGGAGGGAGTGCTCCTTTCGGCCTTGCGCCGGGAGTGGATGCGAAAGGGAGTGCGGATGATCCTTCCCGAGAGCATCTACCTGGAGGCCAGCGTGGAGCTGGCCCCGGACGTGACCCTCTGGCCAGGGGTGGTGCTTAAGGGCAAGACCCGAATCGGCGAGGGGGCGGAGGTGGGACCCTATGCGGTCCTCGAGGACACCCTCCTGGAACCGGGGGCCCGGGTATTGGCCCACACCGTGGCCCAGGGGGCGGTGATCGGTAGGGGAGCCGGCGCCGGGCCCTTCGCCCGGCTACGCCCCGGGGCCGTTCTCAGGGAGGGGGCCCACGTGGGCAACTTCGTGGAAGTGAAGAATAGCCTCCTCCACCCCGGGGTCAAGGCGGGGCACCTGGCCTATTTGGGGGATGCCGAGGTGGGGGAGGGCACCAACATCGGGGCCGGGGTCATCACCGCCAACTACGATGGCAAGCGCAAGCACAGAACCTTCATCGGCAAGGGAGCCTTTATCGGTTCCAACAGCGTGTTGGTGGCCCCGGTGCGGGTGGGGGATGGGGCCATGGTGGGGGCGGGGAGCGTGATCACCCACGATGTGCCCGAGGATGCCCTGGCCATAGCGCGGGAGAGGCAGCGGAACCTCGAGGGCTACGCCCGGCGCAAGCGGGAGGGGGACTAGGGTTTCACCTTCCTTTCAGCCCGGGTGGTAAACTGGGGGGTATGAACCTGGGCATGCCGGAAATCCTGGTGATCCTGGTGGTGGCCCTCCTCATCTTCGGGCCCAAGAAACTCCCCGAGCTCGGCCGTTCCCTGGGCCAGAGCATCCGGGAGTTCAAGCGGGGGGCCCAGGAGATCCGGGAGGAGCTGGAGAAGAGCGTGGACGTGCGGGAAGATAAGGGCCCCGAAGGGGCTAGGCTGGCTAGGGAAGATAAGGGCCCCGAAGGGGCTAGGGAGGAGCTGAGGCCCAAGCCGGTTTCTGAGGCTGCCCCCTCCAAGGCCCCTGAGGGTTCTGAACTTCAAGAGGAGCGTAAGGCTTGAAGGAAGCCCCACTGGTTGAACACCTGGAGGAGCTCAGGGCCCGTATCCTCTGGTCCCTGGTGGCCTGGGTGGTGGGTACGGGGGTGGCCTGGAGTTTTAGGGTCCAGCTTCTGGAGTGGCTGAAGCGGCCCTTGGACCTGGCGGCCCAGCAGAACCGCATCCAGGTGAACCTCATCGTCTTGGACATCACCGAGCCCTTCTTGGTTTCCTTGAAGGTGGCGGCCTTCGGGGGGCTGGTGTTGGCCCTGCCCTTCGTCGTCTACCAGGTCTGGGCCTTCATCGCCCCGGGGCTTTACGAGCACGAGAAGCGGCTGGCGGTGCCCTTCTTGCTGGGGGCTGGGTTTAGCTTCGCCTTGGGGGCCCTCTTCGCCTACTACGGCTTTTTGCCCTTCGCCATACCCTTCCTCCTGGGCTTTTTGGGTGAGGTCATCACCCCCCAGATCTCCATCGGCCGCTACATGGGCCAGGTCCTCATGATGATGGGGGTCATGGGCCTGGTCTTTGAGATGCCGGTGGTGAGCTACTTGCTGGCCCGCCTGGGGATCCTTTCCTCCGCCTTCCTGGCCCGCAACTGGCGGGTCGCCGTGGTCCTTCTCCTCAGCCTGGCGGCCCTCATCACCCCCACGGTGGACGTGGTGTCCTTGGCCATCGTCACCGGTCCTCTGTTGGTCCTGTATTGGATCTCCGTGCTGGTGGCCAGGGTGGCGGAGCGGGCCAGGCCCAGGGAGGAAGCCGCTTGACACCCCAAGGGGCTTTGCCCCATAGAATAGCCCATGGACGAGCGCATCCTGGCCCTGCGTAGGGAGGTGGACCGGGTTAACCGGGAAATCCTGCGCCTCCTCTCCGAACGGGGAAGGCTGGTGCAGGAGATCGGCCGCATCCAGACCGAGCTCGGCCTGCCCCACTACGACCCCAAGCGAGAGGAGGAGATGCTGGCCTACCTCACCGCCGAAAACCCCGGTCCCTTTCCTCCGGAAACCATCCGAAAGCTTTTCAAGGAGATCTTCAAGGCCAGCCTGGACCTCGAGGAGCGGGAGGACCAGAAGAAGTTCCTCTATTCCCGCAGGCACAAGCCCGAGCCCACCCGGGTGCGGGTGGGGGAGGTGGTCTTCGGGGAGAAGCCCCTCCTTATCGCCGGCCCCTGCTCCATCGAGTCCGAGGAGCAGATGATGGAAACCGCCCGCTTCCTTTCCTCCAAGGGAGTCAAGGTGCTAAGGGGCGGGGCCTTCAAGCCCAGGACCAGCCCCTATGGCTTCCAGGGCCTGGGGGTGGAGGGGCTAAGGATCGGTCGCAAGGCGGCGGAGGCCTTCGGCATGGTTTTCGTCACCGAGGTCATGGATACCCGGGACGTGGAGGTGGTGGCGGAATACGCGGATATCCTCCAAATCGGGGCCCGGAACATGCAGAACTTCGCCCTCCTCAAGGAGGTGGGGCGCTCGGGTAAGCCCGTCCTTCTCAAGAGGGGGCTTTCCGCCACCATGGAGGAGTGGTTCTATGCCGCCGAGTACATCCTGAGCCAGGGCAACGAGCAGGTCATCCTGGCGGAAAGGGGAATCCGCACCTTTGAGCGCTGGACGCGGAACACCCTGGACCTCTCCGCCGTGGCCTTGGCCAAGCAGGAAACCCACCTGCCCGTGGTGGTGGATGTGACCCACGCCGCCGGGCGCACGGATCTTCTTGCCCCCCTGGCCCGGGCGGCCTTGGCGGTGGGGGCGGATGGGGTGCACGTGGAGGTCCACCCCAACCCCAAGGTGGCCCTTTCCGACAACCAACAACAGATGGACTTCCGGCAGTTTGAGGCCTTCCTGCGGGCCATACAGGACCTCCTAAGGGCGTGAATGGGCTTCTTGGATAACCTTCTGAACGCCTTCCTCAAGGCCACGGACCCCAGGCCCCGCTACACGGAGGCCCGTTGCCTCCTCTACAAGAACAGCGTGGGGGGGTGCGACCGTTGCTACCAGGCCTGTCCCAAGGGGGCGGTGCGCCTGGAAAGCTTCCGGGTGGAGCTGGACGAGGTGCTCTGCACCGGGTGCGGCCTCTGCACGGGAGTCTGCCCTGGGGTGGCCTTGGAGTACCCCTTGGGGGGCATCCAGGAGGCCTTGATCCGGGGCAGGGGGCAGATCCGCTGCTCCAAGGCGGAGGGCAAGGGGGAGGAGGTCTTGTGTCTGGGCCGCCTGACCCCGGGGCTTTTGGCGGAGGCGGGTAGCCGCTTTGGGAAGGTGGTCTTGGCCCGGGGGGATTGCTCCTCCTGTAGGATCGGGGGGCCTGCGGTGCCCGAGCACCTGGAAAGGATGGTGGAAGAGGCCCAGCGCTACCACCCCGTGGAGGTGCAAGTCCTGCAAGGGGAGCTTCCCGGGGAGAAGGTGGGGCGGAGGGAACTTTTCCAGGCCCTTTTGGGTAGCGCCAAGCGCACCGCCGCCGACCTGGTGCCCGAGCTTCCCCTTCCTGTCCCGGAGGAGGAAAAGGGCATGCCGGCGGAGCTTCGCCTGCGCCTTTTGGCGGCCAGGCGGGCTTCCGAGGTGCGCTGGCCCAGGATCCGGGTGGAGGAGGGATGCACCCTTTGCCCGGTGTGCACCAACGTCTGCCCCACGGAGGCGGTCTACAGGGTGCGGGAGGGGGAGGAGTACGTCCTAAGGCTTAAGGTGGAGGCTTGCACGGGATGCGGGGCCTGTGTGGAAAGCTGCCCGCCTCAGGTGATCCGCCTCGAGGAGGCGGGTAAGGAGGAGCTTTTCCAGGAGCTGGAGCTTTACCGGGGAAGGCCTCCTTGGTACGATCTCTGAGCCTCGGGCGGGATCCGGCTGGCCAGAGGGTTTGCCCCGGGTGAACTGGCCTTTTGGGAGCTTCCCCGGGCTTTTCCCCTGGGGGGAGGGCAGGATTTCTGGGAAAGGGGCATGGCCCTCTTCCCGAAAGGATCCTGAACTTGGTATAAAGGGAGTCAAACCATGGAAGCCGACGCCATCGTGGTAGGGGGTGGACTGGCCGGACTGGTGGCGGCCACGGAGATCGCGGGGACCGGTAGGCGGGTTTTTCTCCTGGAGCAGGAGCCTTACCTGGGAGGTCAAGCCTACTGGTCCTTCGGGGGGCTTTTCCTGGTGGACTCCCCGGAGCAACGGCGTTTGGGTATCCGGGACTCCCTGGAGCTCGCTCGGGAGGACTGGTTCGGGGCGGCGGGGTTTGACAGGGAGACGGACTCATGGGGCAGGCGTTTCGCCGAGGCCTATCTGGAGTTCGCCGCCGGCGAGAAGCGGGCCTGGCTTACCTCCTTAGGAGTCCGTTTCTTCCCCGTGGTGGGCTGGGCGGAGCGCGGAGGGGGCCTTGCCCTTGGCCATGGCAACTCCGTTCCCCGCTTCCACATCGTGTGGGGGACGGGGCCAGGGCTCCTGGAGCCCTTCCTGCGGCGGGTTCAGGAATTGCAGGACAGGGGTTTGCTTAAGGTTTTTCTCCGGCATCGTGTGGAGGAGGTCCTGCTGGAGAAGGGCCGGGTGGTGGGGGTCATGGGGACTGTCCTGGAGCCGGACACCGTTCCCCGGGGGGCGCCCTCGAGCCGCAAGCCCAAGGGGGAGTTTCGCTTCCTAGCCCAGGCGGTGGTTTTGACCACGGGGGGCATGGGGGCCAACCTGGACTTGGTGCGCCGCTTCTGGCCCAGGCGCATGGGGGAACCCCCAAGGAGGATGCTTTCCGGGGTCCCGGACCACGTGGATGGGTCGGGTCTTTTCCTGGCGGAGCGGGCTGGGGCTGCCCTTGTCAACCTGGACCGCATGTGGCACTACCCCGAGGGAGTGGAGAACCACGCCCCTATTTGGAGCCACCACGGGATCCGCATCCTTCCGGGTCCCTCGGCTCTTTGGGTGGATGCCACGGGAAGGCGCCTTCCCCCGCCTTGCTTTCCCGGCTTTGATGCGCTAGAAACCTTGCGCCATCTGCGGAGCACGGGATTGGATTGGAGCTGGTTCATTTTGGATCTCAGGACCCTGGCCAAAGAGTTTGCCCTGTCCGGTTCGGAGCAGAATCCGGACCTTACCGGGAGGAGCTGGCTGGGCGTGGTGCGAAACCGGATTTTCGGTCCCTCCGGTCCGGTTAGGGCCTTTTTGCAGCGGGGCAAGGACTTCTTGGTGGATGAAACCCTTTCCGGGCTGATGCGCAAGATGGAGGCCTTGGCCCCCGGGGTCCTGGATCCCGTGCGATTGGAAAGGGAGGTGAAGGCCAGGGACCGGGAGCTTTCCAACCCCTTCTGTAAGGACGCGCAGCTTTTGGCCGTCCAGGGATTCCGGCGCTATCTGGGAGATCGGCTCTTCCGCGTGGCCAAACCCCACCCCTTCTTAGGCGGCAGGGGCGGTCCCTTGGTGGCGGTACGCCTTTGGACCCTGACCCGCAAGACCCTAGGGGGTATTCAAACCGACCTCAAGGGGCGGGCCCTTACCCTCCAAGGGGAGCCCGTGCCGGGCCTTTTTGCCGCAGGGGAGGTGGCGGGATTTGGCGGTGGAGGGATGCACGGGTATAAGGCTCTGGAGGGAACCTTTTTGGGGGGATGCCTTTTCTCTGGGCTTTTGGCCGCCAAGGGGGTGGCGGAGGAGCTAGGATAGTTCCCATGTGCTTACACCACGTGGGCATTGCGGTGGAGGACTTAGAGGAGGCCAAGGCCCGTTACGGGCTTTTGGGCTTTGGCGTGGTGGCGGAAGGGGAGGTGGCCGCCCAGGGGGTGCGGGTGGCCCTGCTCCGGGGGGAAGGGGAGACCCTTCTGGAGCTCCTCGCCCCCTTGGGGCCGGATACACCGGTGGGGCGCTTTCTGGCCAAGCGGGGTCCTGGGCTTCATCACCTGGCCTTTGCCACCTCCCGGATTGAGGAGGAGCTTGCCCGGCTGAAGGCGGCGGGGGCCAGGCTCATCGACGAGGTCCCCCGGCCGGGTTTTGGCGGGCACCGGGTGGCCTTCCTCCACCCCGGCTTTGGCCTCGGGGTGCTTTGGGAGCTGGTGGAGACGGAGGGTGCGTAGGCCAGGGTTCCGCTGGGTGCCGGCCCTCCTCGCCCTGGGGGAGATGGGGCTACTCTGGTGGCTTTCGGACCAGCCCGCCACCGGGATGGGCCTGCCCCATCCCTGGGACAAGGGTGCCCATTTCCTGGCCTACGGGCTTTTGGGCTTCCTCCTGGGGGTGGCCTTCGGGGATTTCCGTCCGGCCCTCCTCTTGGCCGCCCTCTACGGGGTGGTGGACGAGTGGCACCAAAGCCGCGTTCCCGGACGGGAGGCCTTCGGCTGGGACCTTGTGGCGGACTTCCTGGGGGCCTGTCTGGGGGCTAGGTGGGGGGGTAGATGGGGAGCTCCAGAAGCCTTCCGCCCTTGGCGGAGGCGGCCAGGAGGATGGCCTCGGCGATGAGTTCCGGGGCGATCCAGCGGCTGGGGTCGGCCTCCGGCATGGCCTTCCGGTTGGCCTCGGTATCCAGGGTACCCATCGGGTAGACGAGGAGGAAGCGCACCCCCTGCACCTCCCCCTGGAGGGAGCGGATGAGGCTGGCCAAGGCGGTCTTGGCCATGGTGTATAGGGCCCTTCCTGGGCCGGCCCCCGTCCAGGCGGGGCCGGCGGCGATGGCGGCGAAAAACCCCTCGCCTCGAGCCTCCAGGTAGGGCAGGGTGGCCCTGAGGAGGTTGAAGGTGGTGCGCAGGTTCAGGTCCAGAAGCCAGTCGTAAAGCCCGGGGTCCGAGTCCAAAAAGCGCCCGGCGGCGAACCCGCCCACGGTGTGCACCACCCCGAAAAGGGGAGCCTCCCGCTCCACGAAGCGGGCCAAGGCCTCGGCCTCCTCCAGCCGGGTGAGGTCGGCCACGAAGGTCTTGGCCCCGTAGGCCCGGGCCCGTTCCGCCATCCGTTCCTCCCGGGGGTCGGAGAGGAAAAGCCGGGCCCCGGCGCGGTGCAGGGCGGGGATCACCGCCCGGGCCAAGGCGCCCCCCGCCCCCGTGACCAAGAAGGCTTTACCCTGGAGCATGCCTTATTCTACCGGGATGAAGGCCAGGGAAGTGGGGCTAAAGTCCAAAGCTTGCCTGCCCAGGAAGGCGGGGGAGGGCACCAGGTCGTGGACTTCAAGGGTTTGCCCCTGGACCAGGTAAAGGTAGCCATCCTGGCCCACGAGCCCGGCCGTATAGGTGTGGAACTGCCGCTGCACGGGGGACTCCCGGGGAAAGAGTACCTGGAATCCTTGCCCATAGGCCACCCCTCCCCCCACGGGATCCAGGGCCAGGCGGCTAGGCCGGGGAAAATCCGCCAGAACCTTGCGGCTTGAGAGGGACTCGCCTTCCAGGGTGTAAAGCTGCACCTCGGCCAGAGTGGCGGCAAGCCCGAGAAGCCGCCCGCGAAGGCGGTCCAGCTGAAGGTCGTAGGGTCCTTGGCTCGCCTGGGGGTCCAAGGGCTTTTCCAGGCTGGGGGTGCCTGAAGGGTTCTGGGGGGGACGGTAGCCCAGGGCCTCCCGGGTCATATAGGCCAGAAGCTCCTGCCCCCCTTGGGGAAAAAGGGCCAGGCGCACCTCCCGGGGAAGGCCCGTGAGGTCGGCCAGCTCCAGGTTCCCTGAGGCGTCCAGGCTCCAGAGGAAGGCTTTTCCTGCTTCTGGGCAGTGGGCGAGGAGCTGGTTTTGCCCAAGCCGCAGGTACCCCCCGGTGCAGTCCACGTCGTTCGGGAAGGCCGCCTGCGTGGGGGCAGGCTGGGGGACGGCGTCTTCCGTGAAGCCTTGGGTGGAGTAGGCCTCGAGGCGGTCAGGGAAAAGGAGGTAGAGCCGCCCGAAGGTTTGGCTATGGGCCAGGTCCTGAAGGCTTGGGGTGTTCCAGATGCCCACGGGGCTTGCCGTACCTCCCTGGAGATCCCGGGCCCGGAAGAAGCGCACCTCCCCCTCTCCTCCCATGGCCACCAGGGCGGGCAGGGGAGGCTCCTGGCTTCCCGTGCAGGCGCTCAGGATGAGCCCCAAGAGGGCTAAGGGTAAGGGCCAAAGCTTTTTCACCGGCCACCTCCCAGCTTTACGCCCTCCTCGGAAAGGAGAAGCCCTGCCGCCTGTCCCCCGTAGAGGAAGGCCAGGCCCACGCTCCCCTTGGCGGCGTCCAGGGTGAAGCGCATGGCCCAGCAACACCGGTCCAGGACAAGGATGAAGCGGGGTTTTAGGGGTTCTCCGGGAAGGTTTTGCGTGAGAAGGGCTGCCAGGTGGAGCTTGGTGTTCTCCCTGCCCAGGAAGGTGAGGGTGGGTCCGAAGTTGCGTAAGGCCAGGCCGTAGCCCTCGGGGGTTTGCGGCCTCCGGGTGTAGGTGAGGCTTCCCGAGAGGGAAAGCCCGGGGATGGCTCCTTCCCCTGCCTCGTCCGCGGGCACGGACTTCCAAAGCTCCATGCCGCCGCTGAAGGTGGCGTCCTTGAGGTAGATGTCCTTATCCTCCACCTCGGGCAGGTGCAGGTTGGCGTTTAGGCGGAAGCCCACCTCGGGGAGGGCCTGGGTCAAGCCCAGGCGCAGGTTGGTGGCCCGGAAGCCCTCCTGGTACCGCCCGGAAAGCTCCAGGTCCAATAGGGGTCCCGGAACGGCCCCAAAGCGGTAGCCCAGGGCGTAGCCCAGGGCCTTGGGATCCAGGGTGGTCCGCAAGGAGAGGCTTTCCGGACCGAGGATGGCCTGGCCTTGCAGGGCCAGGGTGTCCGCCTGCCAGTCCCGCCGGCCTTGCAGGGTGTAGGCTGTAACTCCCTCCCGCAGGGCGTAGGTGAGGTCGGTGGTGAGGGCTCCCTTGCCGTTTAGGTCGTGGCGGTGGGTGAGGTTGAGGCTTCCTCCGGGAAGGGCGTAGCCTGCTTGCAGAAGGAGGGGGTCAAAAAGGGCCTTCGGGTGGTCGAAGCGGAGGCTGGCTTTGAGGGAGAAGGGATAGGGGGTGAAGCCCGCCTCGAGGCGGGTTTCCAAGGGGCCTTCCCCCTCGAGGCCCCGCTTGTGCCCTACCGTGAGGCTGTAGCCCTGGTCCTGCAGGAGGACCTGGGCCTCCAGGGGAAGGTACCTTCCCTCCTCCAGGTTCCTGCCCGCCTTTAGGCTTAAGGAAAGGGGTCTTTCCTGGAAGCCCAGGGCCAAGGTGGCCTGGTGGCTTCGCCTCTGGGGTAGGGCGTCAAAGCGGAAGGGGGTTTCCCCCTCCTGGACGCTTCGGGCATAGCCCACCTCCACGCTGAACCCCCCCAGGCTTTGCCGCAGGCTAGCCGAGGTGGTCCAGTCCACCTGCCGCTCGCGCTCCCCATCGGGATTTTGCGTGGTGTAGTAAAACCCCCGGAAGCGGTTCTCGGCCCGGAAGGTGGCCCCGGGCCAAGGGGAGAGGGAAAGGCTTTCGCTGTGGGAAAGGAGGGCCCTTCCCGCCTCCGCGTAGGGTCCAAGGGCCCGGGCGGAGCGGTTTAGGGGGTTGGTCTCCGCCAGGTAGCGGCCCAGGACGAAGCCTGCCTGCAGGCTAAAAGGACCTTCCCGGAACACAGGGCTTTGGGCCTCCACCTCGGGCAGGCGCTGGAGGGTGCGGGGGGGTGGGGTGGCGGGGTCGTGGTCCCAAAACCCCTCCACCCTCAGGGTGTAGCGCCAGTCCTGGGGCGTGGGGGTGCCGGGGGAGAGGGCCTCGAGGCGGAAGCGGGTCAGTTTTTCCCGGGTATCGTCCCGCTCCACCACGGCGCTGAGGGAAAACTCCTGCCGCTTTAGGGCGTACTCCCCCCGGTACTGGAAGGTGTCCGGGGGAGTGTGGAGGAAAAAGTAGCGCTCCTTGGCCTCCCCGGTGCCGTAGTGGTCAAAGCCGAAGCCGTAGCCCCGGCCCTGGTAGTAGGAGAGGAGGGTGAATCCCAGGCCGAAGTCGGCCACGTAGGGCAAAGCGGCCTTCAGGTAAAAGCCCCCTTCGTCCTGGCCCACCTCGAACCGGGGCCGGCGCTCGGAGAGGAAGAGGAGGAGAACGGGAAGCTCCAGAACCGGTTTCTCCTGCACCAGCACCACCACCCCCCGGGCCACCACCCGGTCCCCTGGGTACAGGACGATCTCTCGGGCGCGGAAGGCGTAGTCGGGTACCTCCTGGCCGCACGAGGCGCAAGGGGTGGCGTAGCCGTTTTCCAGGAGGATGGCCCCTGCCACCCGCTGGCAAAGGGGGCCGGTGAGCAGGAGGTCCTTGGCCTCGATGCGCACCTCGAGGGCGTCAAAGCTTTCGTCGGAGAGGTCTATCTGAAGTTCCTCCGCCTCCACCCGCCTTCCCTCCCGGTCCCGGTAGCGCACCCCCTGGGAAAGGAAGAGGAGTTTACGGGTGCGAAAGTAGGTGGCCCTTCCCGCCTCGATGGCCTCCCCATCCCGCTCCAGGCGCACGGGGTTCCCCGTGAGCACGTAGACCTCCTCCCCTCCTTCCTGCCTTAGCTCCAGCTTTTCCGCCTCCAGGATCCTCAACACCTTCTCCTGGGCCAGGGCCAGGGAGAAGAGGAGCAGAACCGCGGCCAACCCTGAAGCCACCTTGCGGGTAGCCCCAAGCCAGGGCCGGTTCACCTCCGCCCTCCCAGGAAGAGGAGGAGGCCCAGGATCCCGTAAAGCAGGTTGGGCCCCCAGGCGGCCAAAATGGGATCCAAGGCGTTTTGCTCCCCCATGATCCGCCCCACGCTCCAGGTGGCGTAGTAGAAGAAGGTGAGGACCGCCACCCCCACAAGCCCCAGGCTCCGGGACCCCCCGAGGAGGTAGAAGGCCAGTCCCGTGGCGAAGAGGGCGAAGACCAGGCTGGCCGCTGGCTCGGCGTAGCGGCGGTAGTAGGTGGTGGCCTCGAGGCCCGCCTTCACCCCGCTTTTCCTAAGCCTTTCCACCTCCTCCTTGAGCTCCTTTAGGGTCATGCGGTTGGCCGGGTTCTGCCAGGGCTCAAAGGTGAGATCCCTGAGGACCAGTTCCCCCTCTTGAAAGCGGGTCAGGGTCCTGGGCCTATCCCCCTCGTAGGTGACCCTCAAGCCCTTTTCCACCTGCAAGATTCCTCCTTGGAACCTCCCCTCCTCCGCCAGGACCACCTCCTCCTGCGAAAGGATTCTAAGCTTTCCGATCCTGTCCCGGGCCACCTCCCCCACGTAGACCACCCTGCCCCTGGCGTCCTGGAAGGTGGTGCCCGGGGTGAGAAGGGTCCTGGGCCGTTCCAGCACCTGCCTGCGAAGGAGGTCCTGCCCCTGGGCCAGGGCTTTGGGCACCAGGCTTTCCCCCAAAAGGAAGCCCAAAAGGGCCAGGAGAGCCCCGAGGCCCAAAAGGGGTAAAAGCACGCGCTCCCGCCTTATTCCCAGGGCCAGGAGGGCCTTGAGCTCCGAGTCCTCGCCCAGGCGGGAGAGGAGGAAGAGCAGGGCGAAGAGGTAGGCCACGGGGGCCCCCCGCACCAGGGCCTCGGGGGTGCGGTAGAAGAGGTAGAGGAGAAGGGTGTAGGGATCCGCGCCCTTGGCCACCAAAGGGGCCAGGACCTCGTAGACCGCCCCGGCCAGGAAGAGGAGGACGATGACCGCAAGCCCCAGGCTGAAGTGGGCCAGGACCTCGCGCAGGAGGTAGCGGTCCAGGGTCTTCATCTAAGCCTCCAGGTGAGGTAAAGGGCCAAGGCCGCGAAGAAGGCGTTGGGGAGGAAGGCCAGGAGAGGGTTCACGTCGTAGCGGGCGAGCTGGGCGCTCAGGGTCCAGAGCACGTAGTAGCCGAAGATGAGGAGGACGATGCTGAGGAAGGCCCAGGCAGCCTCCCGGAAGGAAAGGCCCAAGGCGGCTGCCGCCAGGCCCAGGAGAAAGCCTCCGAGAGCATCCGCGAGCCGGCGGTACAGGGCGAAGCGGGCGCTGGGCTCCACCCGGCTCCTTTCCCAAAGCTCCCGCAGGGTGGTGGAGTCGTAGGGATCGCGGGAGCCCAGGCTTTCCTTGGGGCGGAACTGGGTGGGGAAGGGAAGGGTGCCGGCAAAGGGCTTAGGCTTTCCCCCCTCCAGGACGTACCCCCGGAAGTGCCACCCCTCCTTGTCCCATACCCCTTCCTGGCCGCTATAGACCCGGCCCCTTTCGTCCACCACCCGGATGCCGTAGAGGCGGTTTTGCCCCGCCTCGGGCCGCACCTCCTCCGCGTAGTAGACCCCAAGGCCCTCCGCGGCGTAAAGCTGCTTGCGCAACACCCCGCTTAGGCTTCCTTCCCCGTAGAGGAGCCGGGCCAGGTGCTGATCGTAGGCCTCGAGGGCCCTGGGGCGAAGCTCGGCCAGGTTGAGGAGGTTGAGGAGGCTCACCAGAAGGGCCAAAAGGGCCAGGGGTTTCAAAAGGGCCCAGGGGGGTACGCCCGCGGCGTAGGCCGCCTTCAGCTCCGATTGGCGGATGAGGCGGGCGAGGCCCACCAAGATGGCGAAGACCAGGCCCAAGGGAAGGGCCAGGCTCAGGGTCCAGGGCAGGCGGTAGAGGATGAGCTTGGCGATGGCCTCCACGCCGGCTCCCCGGCTTAGGAGCACCCCGGAGAGGCTGGAGAGGAGGTCAAAGGTGAGGAGGGCCACGAAAAGCAGGACCCCCACCAGGTAAGGGACCAGGACCTCCTTGAGGACATACCGGCCCAGCACCAGGCCGAGTATACGGGGCCAGGATGAGAACCAAGCGCAGGAGGCGGGAGCTTAATGGGCGATCACGTGGATCACGGGCAGGCCGAAGCGCTCCGCCTGGCTGTGCACGTCCAGGCGGAGCCAGCGGGAAAGCCCCGGGGGCAAGGTGGCCAGGACGATGGCCTGGTACTCCCCGGGATGGGCCATGAGCTCCTCCTCCAGGGCCAGGATGGGGGAGACATCCCCAGGCTTGGCCTCCTCTATGGCAATCCCTTGGGCCTCGAGGGCCGCCTTGGCGGCTTCTGCTTCCTCCTTGGCCCGCCTTTGGATCTCGCCTTCCTCATAGACCCAGCCCGCCGGGGGCACGGCGGGTACTAAGTACCCTCCCCCAAGATTTTCAACTCCACACCCCCCAGGGCCTTGAGGGCCTGAACCACCGCCTCCCTAAGCTCCTCAACCCCCCCGTAGTGCCGCCG
>Ga0209478_1000964_pt1:7500-10000 | contig 26417 bp, 21 predicted proteins | sample DewCreD2012metaG_5_FD_184109 | JGI IMG/M metagenome (GOLD analysis project Ga0209478, IMG submission 184109) | Hot spring sediment bacterial and archeal communities from British Columbia, Canada, to study Microbial Dark Matter (Phase II) - Dewar... ...
GGGTCGACCCTCCAGCACGAACCTCCAGTAGTCTCGCAGCCGTGGCTCGCCGATCTCATCGGCCAGCGCAGCCGAGACCTCGGCCAGGATGCGGGCGTCATCCCGCGTGTCGTATAGCGGTGGAATGCCGCCCTTCCAGATCTGCAGGAAGGGGTTGGAGCAGGAGGCGGTGATCTCGTAAGTCTCGAACTCGGCCCAGGAATTGGCCGCCAGGGCGAAGTCGGCGTACTCCACCGTTGCGTTCATTTCGATATCCACGGCGATGATGAGCTCGACGTTGGGGTTGACGTTCTTGATCATCTCGTAGTGGTGCTTGGCGTTGTTGAGCAGGTTGACGTTGGTGAAGAACTGCACCTTGGTCGGCGTGGGCATGTGGGTCTGGCCGGTGAAGACCTTGCGGCCGTACTTGGGCGTGTTCACGATCAGCGGCCGTTCAGAGTGGTTCCAGTAGGCCGGCTCTTCATCTTTGGTATAGCCGTGGACCGCCACATCACGGCCATGGGCCTCGGGATCGAGGTTCGGGTTGAAGGGGTCTTCGGCCACCCAGCCTTTGAACCCTGGCCCGATCTGGGGCGAACCCTGGAAGAGCGCAGCCTTGTAGTTGCCGGCCCAGGTGTAACAGCCGGCGCCTGGTTTGCCGATGTTGCCCGTGAGCATCAAGGGCAGGAACTGGGCCCGATTGGCCAGGGTGGCATGGAACCAGTGGTTGATGCCCTCACCGATGTGAAGCGCCACCGGGCTCATGGTGGCGATGTCTTCGGCCAGCCGCTCGATCAGATGCCGTGGGGCATTGGTGATCTCCGCTACCGTGTCCAGGTCGTAGTCCTGCAGATGCTCCTGGTACATGGACCACAACGTCATGACCTCCACCTGGCTGCCGTCGGCCAGGGTAACGGTGCCGCTCCATGCCAGGACGGGATCGATGCCCTTCTGGGTCAACACATCGCCCACATCGTCCCGGGTGATGGCCTTGAATTCCCCTGATGCATCCCGCACCACGTAGTCGCCCAGCTTTTCGTACTGCTCCGGCTTGAGGCCCTGAAGTTTGAAGCTGGGGCCTTCTGGGTCGAGGCCGGGGCGATAGTCGCGAAAGAGCTCGTCGGCCCGCAGCCGCTTCAGGGTGTCCAGCCGCACCAACAGCGGCAGGTCGGTAAAACGCTTGACAAAGCCGGCATCGTACCTGTTGTTCTCGATGAGCCAGCGGGTGATGCCCAGGAAGAGGGCTGTGTCGGTGGCAGGGCGGATAGGGATCCAGTAATCTGACTTGGTGGCAGGCGGCGAGTATTCTGGTGTGATGGTGACAATTTTGGCGCCCCGCTCCATGCATTCCACAAAGAAGTGAGAGTCGGCCATTTTGTTTTCGACCAGGTTTTTGCCGCACTGGATGTGCAGCCGCGAGTTGCGCAGGTCGTTGAAGTCCTCATCCGAGGTCTGCAGGCCGGTGACGAAGGGATGGCCAGGCGCCTGGTCACCGTGCCAGGTGTAGTTGGACCAGGTGCGGCCGCCTTTTGCACCTTCCGGCCCAACCCCGCGGATGTGTGCGTCGAGGAGGGCCAGGCCATTGGCAAAGCGATACATGCCATACTTGCCGATGACGCCCAACAGCCCCATGCCGCCGCGGCACTTGAAGGTACGGGTGCCCGCCCCGCCCATGGCCTCGATCATCTCTTCAGGGTAGCCCTGCCGGCGGAGCAGCTCGATCCCCTCCTCGCTGGAGTAGCGGCGGGCGATGGCCACTATGCCTTTGGCAATGTAGCGATAGGCCGTGTCCCAGTCTACCGGCAGCAGTTCATCTGTCCCACGGGAGGTGAACTTGTATTTCTCCTGGTTTTCCGGCGTCAACAACGGGAAACCGTCGTCAGCCCATTCCTTCCAGCCCTTGCGTATGAGCGACCCCTTAAGGCGGTGCGGCCCGTAGACGCGACGGTGAAAGGTCTGGCCCTTCTTGCAGCCGCGAGGATGCCAGTGGGCCGTGGCCTTGTTGCCGTAGAGGTCGCTGTAGCGTTCCACGTCGTAGTTGGTTTCGCAGCGCAGGATGACGCCGTTGCGCACAAAGGCGCGCAGCCGGCAGGCGTGGGTGTCGTTGGGCGAGCAGACGAAGGTGAAGGAGGAATCGTAGCTGTACTGGTTACGGTAGACCTGTTCCCAGTCTCGGTTCGGGTAAGTGGCCAGTGGGTTCTCTACGTTGAGCGGCTGCAGTGTCTGCCACCTCAACGGCGTGCCGGTCATGGCCAGCGCGAGCGCAGTGCTGCCTGACAACTTGAGAAAATCGCGACGAGAGAGTGATGGCATGAAATTACCTCCCCAAAAACAAAGATTGGACGGCGGTCAGCAGGTCCTCCACACGTGGATGGATGCGTTGGCTGCGGATGAGGCGCAGGTCATCGGCGTTCAGCTCGACGTGTAGAACCGGTAGATCCGGGCAGCTCTCCAGGAAAAGGCATAGATCCTCTCCCTTGCCTATCACAATGGCCAGATCAGGTGAGAGATCGGCGATACA